>BNJV01001390.1_pt1 | contig 242445 bp, 239 predicted proteins | sample 8540591 | NCBI WGS metagenome assembly BNJV01 (sample SAMD00202457, study PRJDB9452) | human saliva metagenome | host: Homo sapiens | reverse complement strand
ACACGCTCGTATGGTGTGGATGTCTCCAATTAGTCGGTCTTACACGGGGAAATAAACTATAAGATAATATGCAAATCGATATTATCGCTATTCGTAATTTACAAATAACTTATTCTCACTTTATAGCTGTATGTAAATTATTTTCGTATGACTCAAAACCAATACATGCTCTTTTGGCTTCTTAAAGACGCCCTAATTGACTTGCAAAAGGTGCCCTTTAAGACCCTTACTAACGCCCTTTTTGAAGTCCAATTAAGCACCTTTTATTTTACTGTTTTATAACCAATTGATTTTTCTGTTGGTTATAAATCTGCCTTTTATTCGTGTTTTTGTCGTTATTTATAGCTGATTTATTTAAGGTTTTGTAATGATTTTTCTGCGCGTTATCTGTGATGGTAGATTCAAGTACCAAGTGCGAATTTACTGAATCTTTTTGTTAAAAACAAATATTGGTGATTTAAAATTTAATTTTTCTCTTGGTCTACTATTAATTTTGTTCTGTATATATGCCAAATACTGTATTGACATGGTGTTTATATTGAATCCTTTTGGTACATATTGTCTTATAAGCATATTGGCATTCTCCACTGCTCCTTTCTGCCATGGTGCATAGGGTTTTGCATAATAAACCTCACATTGTAGTTTCTGCTCAATTTCCTTGTACTGGGCAAACTCTGGTCCATTATCAGTTGTAATTGTCATTACATTCTTCTTGTATGGTTTCAATGCGTCAATAATAGCCTTGCTCACCTGTTCAGACTTATATCGTTGTGGTAGCTTTCTTATGATAAGATAATTTGTACTCCTTTCTATCATTGTAAGAGCAGCTGAACGTCTTGGTCCAACAATGAGATCCATTTCCCAATCTCCAAATCGTTTACCATCAGCCTCTAATGGTCTTTCTGTTATGCTTTTCCTACCGTCTGGCAGTTTTCTTCCTTTTCTGCTAAGCTCAGTGATTTATGTGTTTTTAGCTGGAACCTCACAATGTTGATAAAGCTTTCCTCCAGAAGCTTTTATCTCTGCGTATCATCTCATAGATGGTTTCATGACAGACGACCGCTTTTCCCTAAAGCCCTCAGTCTACCTGTTATCTGCTGCGGAGACCAATCCTTCTTCAGATACCTGATGACGGTTGCACGTACTTCGGGTGTCAGTTTGCGAGGCTTCTGAAAACGGCGTTTGCGGCGTTCCGCCATACGCTGAGCACGAAATGGACGGTATTCTCCAGTGTAAGGTGACCTGTTACGGTCAACTTCTCTGTAAACCGTACTGAAATGAACTCCAATAGTAGAGGCTATCTCTTTTTTTAGAGAAACCTTTTTGTAATAAGGCAAATATTGTGTACCTTTGCCCTGAGGTTAATTGTTTATACATATCAAATACAAAGATAATTAATCTTGGGGAGACTTTAGGTCTCCTCTTTTGTTTTTTTATATCTTGATACTTTGAATTTGCTCTTAGGGGGCGCGGCCCCCTGCCGCAGGGCAACCCTCGGTGTTTTTCATAGTTTTTGTAAACTATTTCTTACCGAGAGTATTCGCATTTACTAATTGAATGTGCGGATTTTGAAGTATTAAACTGAAGGAGTTTTCTATGGCAGAGGATACTCATAGAATAGACAGCTGAGCGTCTTAGCTATGTTGTTTGTTTAATGAGTAACTTCAGTTCTTTTGTTAAGACTATACGAAGTACAATCTACACATTGAACGGAAAATGACCTCCAAAAATGATAAAAGGGGATTAAAAGGGAAAAAGAAAAAGCAAGTTAAGCGATTTAACATCTGATAATTAGCAGACCTAAAATAAATTCGTTTTTATTTGGGTGTTACATATATAATAGGTAAATTTGCACGGATTAATTTTTTCGGGACGCGTGAGAAGGTAAACGTCAAGGCATTCGAGCCTATAAAGAGTTACCACTTTTGGTTCCCAAAGATGTTGGTCAAAACAATAAGTATTTTAAAATTTTAGATGAACGTAATTACGAAAACAGTTCAATTGCCAGATGGAAGAACCATCTCAATTGAAACCGGAAAGGTTGCAAAGCAGGCCGATGGCGCAGCAGTTCTCCGCATGGGTAACACAGTACTTCTCGCCACTGTTTGTGCAGCTAAAGAGGCAGTTCCGGGCACAGACTTCATGCCTTTGCAAGTTGATTATCGCGAGCAGTATGCTGCCGCAGGTCGTTACCCAGGTGGTTTCACCAAGCGCGAAGGCAAAGCCAATGACGACGAAATCCTAACATCACGCCTTGTGGACCGTGTTCTTCGTCCACTTTTCCCATCAGATTATCACTGTGAAGTTTATGTACAGGTAATGTTGCTGTCTGCTGACGGCGTTGATCAGCCTGATGCACTTGCTGGTTTGGCAGCTTCTGCAGCGCTTGCAGCTTCAGATATTCCAATCGAGCATACTACTTCAGAGGTTCGTGTTGCACGTGTTAACGGCGAGTACGTTATCAACCCAACTTTCGAGCAGATGAAGGAAGCTGATATGGACCTCATGGTTGGTGCTACCAAGGACAATATCATGATGGTAGAGGGTGAGATGGACGAGGTTTCTGAGCAGGATCTCATCGGTGCTTTGAAGGCTGCACACGAGGCAATCAAGCCTATGTGTGAAATGCAGGAAGAGCTTTCAAAGGCTTGCGGTACAGATGTTAAGCGTGCATACGAAGATGAAGTCAATGATGAGGAGTTACGTGAAGAGCTCCGCAAGGCTACATACGACGCTTGCTACGCTCAGGCTCAGAGCGGTGACGATGATAAGAAGCACCGTGAGGAGACTTATGACAAGATTAAGTCTGATTTCACTGAGGCTTATGACGCAGCTCACACAGACCTTTCAGAAGACGACCTCGAAGAAAAAAACACTCTTATTGACCGTTACTTTGCTGATGTTCAGCGTGACTCAATGCGCCGTAGCGTACTTGATACGGGCAAGCGTATGGACGGTCGTGCAACAGATGAGATTCGTCCTATCTGGTGCGAGATTGATACACTACCAATGCCACACGGAAGTTCTCTCTTCCAGCGTGGTGAAACAATGTCTCTCTCTACTTGTACTCTCGGTACAAAGATGGACGAGAAAATGGTTGATAACGTTTTGGAGAAGAGCTACCAGCGCTTCCTCCTTCACTATAACTTCCCTCCATTCTGTACAGGTGAGGCTAAGGCTCAGCGTGGTGTAGGCCGTCGTGAGATTGGTCATGGTCATCTTGCATGGCGTGGTTTGAAGGGTCAGATTCCTGCAGACTTCCCTTACACAGTTCGTTTGGTAAGTCAGATTCTCGAATCTAATGGTTCTTCTTCTATGGCAACCGTATGTGCAGGTACACTTGCATTGATGGATGCAGGTGTTCCAATGAAGAAACCAGTGTCAGGTATCGCTATGGGTCTTATCAAGAACCCAGGAGAAGATAAGTATGCAGTACTGAGTGACATCCTCGGTGATGAGGACCACTTGGGCGATATGGACTTCAAGACAACCGGTACAAAGGACGGTTTGACTGCAACTCAGATGGATATCAAGTGTGACGGTTTGTCATTCGAGATCCTTGAGAAGGCACTTATGCAGGCAAAGGCTGCTCGTGAGCACATCCTCAACATCATGACTGAGACTATTGCAGAGCCACGTGCTGAGATGAAACCACAGGTTCCACGTATCGTTCAGTTGGAGATTCCTAAGGAGTTCATCGGTGCTGTTATCGGTCCTGGTGGTAAGATTATCCAGCAGATGCAGGAGGAAACAGGTGCTACTATCACTATCGAGGAGACTGATGGTGTTGGTAAAGTACAGGTTTCTGCACCTAATAAGGATTCTATCGACGCTGCTTTGGGTAAGATCAAGGCTATCGTTGCAGTTCCAGAGATTGGTGAGGTTTACGAGGGTACAGTACGTTCTATCATGCCATATGGCTGCTTCGTAGAGATTCTACCAGGTAAGGACGGCTTGCTTCACATCTCAGAAATCGACTGGAAGCGTCTTGAGACTGTTGAAGAGGCAGGTATCAAGGAAGGCGATAAGATTAAGGTTAAACTCCTCGAGATTGATCCTAAGACAGGTAAATACAAACTTTCACGTCGCGTTTTGCTTGAGAAACCAGAGGGATATGTTGAGCCACAGCGTCGTCCACGTGGTGATCGTCGTCCACGTCGTGATGGTGAGCGTCGCTTTGATGAGCGTCGTCCACGTCGTGAAAACAATGAATTTTGAGAACAACGATTAATCGTTTGTTATAATACTATAATCCCCCAGAAGCAGCCTATAAGCTTGCTGGGGGATTTATTTCTCTATCTACAAAGCCAAGTAGAGTCTAAACCCAATTCTATTGGATGTATTGATCAACTATATGATTATCATTTAGTTATTAAACCAATAAATTTACCGATTGGACAAGGTATACGTGTAGTACCCATGAAAAATAAAATAAAAACTTGCACGATAAAAGATAAATAAAGGTTAAAAACATTCTTGTTTTTAATTCTAAATACAATATCTTTTGCACCGCGAGAGTTAAAAATAGAGTTTACAATATAAAACTAAAATGATTATGAAAAAAAGATTATGTTTTTTTGGTAGCTGCTTGCGCAGCTATGGTAGCTTGTAACAATGGCAAGACTACTGCAAACAACGAGGGTGCAGATTCTGCAGTTCAGGATTCAGCTGCTGCTGGCGACTCTGCTGTTTACGAGGGTTTGACACCTGCAGCTGATGTTGCTGGTATCAAGTATCGTGTTGCTTTGGCAAAGGATTCATCAAATGGTTTCAGCGTATCTGAGTCTTACATGAAGTCTGCTTCTGAGACTGATACTGTTTACAACTATACAGGTAAATATCAGGTTGTAGAGAAGGACGTTAAGGGTAAGAAAAATACTTACTACCAGTTCGAGTTGGGTAAGGACAACAAGACCAACTTCCTCGTAGTAAACGATTCTACACTTCGTCTTGTTAACTCTGACTTCGAGGAGCCAGCAGTAAATACAAAGGATATGAACTACGACTTGAAGTTGAAGTAAGAAGAATCTGTAAACAAAACATTAATATAAAAGGGCTTGCCAAGGGTTTATACCTTGTGCAAGCCCTTTTTCTGTAGGGTAGGGATGATTCGTCTTTATCATGTAATGAATACTTCTCTTCGATTGTATAGCCCTTTTCTAAGGGTATGTAGCGTTTATTATAAGAATAGATAAGAGGGTATTTAGGCTTTCGCACCATTGGTGCTAATGCTCCGCACCATTGGTGCGGAGCGTTAGCATGAATGGTGACGATGAGAATATCTATACCTTCTCATCGTATATTTTTATAGAAAACGCTAATGATTGGACAGCGAGCGATGTTTATCAAGACTGCATAAAACGCCTGATATGACTTTTGATACTCCTTATAGAAACAGAAATAGGGACACGTCTGTGCCCCTATTTGATATTGCAATGTAGCAAGAATGAATCTTATCTTCTTGCCATGAAGAAGCTTGTACCAGCCTGCATCTGACGAACCTCATATACACCATTTGCATCAAGTGTAACGTCTGCTGTCAAACCATTGTTGAGGAAAGCCTTTACAGAACCATCACCATTGAAGTGAATAATCTTCTGCTCCTTACCCTCAGCATTCATGTACCATGTGTTCTCCTGCTTGTTGTAAGTGAAGTAGAATACGCTACCATCTGGCTTTGTAATCTGATAACCATTCTCGAGATACTTTACAGCATAAATCAAACCATCGTCACCCTTGATGTTGCGAGTCTTACCAACGCGGTTAGCTACAGGGTTATTACCTGTCCAGAACTCAATACTGTTGAGTACGAGTGCATCTGCAGCACTACAGAATGCGTAGGCAGGAGAAATTACGAGGAAGATAATCTCATTGAGGAACTTAGATTTTGTAGCGTGCTTATTCCACTTTGCAAGTTTGTTGAACAAAGCAAATGAACCTACACATGAACTCATGAGTGTTGCACCAAGCAAGAGGGCAACCATAGACTTGATTCCTTTTGTTTTCATAACTTTCAAATTAGTTTATTTGGTGAATATTAATCTATTATTACTAAGCGGTTTAATTTATGTCTACAAAAAATAACACTCTTATTTTTTTATTAAGAGATAATTTTATTTTATGATATTGAATGTTTGGTGTTTTTTTAACTTGATAAGTTAATGTTTTTGACATAACAAACGCTTTTTGTTAACGTTATTTGAACCCGAGTCGGTTATTAGAGCCTAAACATTTTTTTGTTTTATTATCGATCTGATTGGCTGTCTTTTGGGCGTAGGCGTAGCGGGCTACGTCAAGTTAAAAAGGCAGACAAGATGGCGATAAGAAAAATAAAAAGATGTTAGGAAACAATGTCATAGTTATAAAAAAACAATACATATTGTGGTCTAATAACCTATTCGGGTTTAGATTGCGTGGAGGTTGATTTACCAATTACTCGACAGAGTTTCATCACTTCTTCCTCGAAGGTTTCTTTGTTAATGGCTTTCCCCTTTAGGACAGAACGATAGTTATAGATGGTCTGTGGAGAGTAGAAAAAGCAGGTCGGCTATCTCGGCACTTTTCCTTTACGCCTAATCGGATGAGTGCCATAATGCGCTGTTCTGTTGTGAGTTCATCGGTGCTTTTGTTCTTAATTTGACCTTCTGGTAAGAGTAGGCTGTTTAACTCCTCAGTAAAGTCTGGATAGAGATCGAGGAACGCCTTATCAAAGCGAGAGAGGAAAGTGGCTGCGTCTTCTTCTGATAATCGTTCTGATGAAAGCTGACTAAGCAATTCTGTTATTTGATTGGCTTTAATCTTTCTTTTAACCAATGTCTGTTGTTTCTTGAGTCGGGCAATATACTTTGCACAAAGGTCGATATACAATTTTGCTAATCTCTCGCGTTTGCGGTTGGTATCAACAAGTAACGCATTGAGGTCGTGTAGCTGTGTATTCAACTCTTTTTGTTGTCTGTTCAGTTCAGAGAGTTGGTTGTTATTCTTTTGCAATTCCTGTTGCTGAAGACTAAGGCATTTGGTCTGTTTAACGATATAAAAGACTGCGGAAAGCAGGAAGAGTAGAAGTAGCGAGATGGCAATGATGGCTGTCATCTGCACCTTGTTGCGCTGGTTAAGCTGTCTGCTGGTAGCTACTTACAATTACTGGTAGCTTACTTGAAATCTCAATAATGCGGAGCCTATTATTATAGAAATGGGCATCCTCGAGTGCTGTCTGAATATATTGTTGTGCAAGGTCAAGCTCATCTTTGTTGTGTTCAAAGATGTACATCGCAAGGTTTTGGAGGGCAAAGTTCTCCATCGTGCAGTTCTCTATATCTGCAATACTCGACAGTAAAAGGAACTCTTCTTGTTTTTCAGTATTTCCCTCGTTGCCATAACTACCAGAGAGGGCAAAGCACGACATGGCATAGAAGCGGGAATTTTGGGGTAACTGCTTTATGGCTTTGACGTAATGAGCACGTGCTGCTTGGGGATTATTCAATACAAAAACAGCGTATTCACCGAGGTAATACTCGTAAGTTTTAGCGGTTTCATCGCAAAAAGGCATAGCCTTCTTAAGATACTCTTGCGCCTTTAATCGGTGTGTTGGCGTGTAGGTTTTATCGTTACAGAAGTCTGCCCAATAGGTGTGAATACGGAAGAGAGAGAAGTAATATTCAAAGTGTTGTGCCTTGTCAAGCCCCGTTGTGTCCACCTGTTCTATTTCATGAATAGCCTCACTATATAAGCCACCAATGGATAATAGCTCTGCCTTACTGATGGTATTACTATTGTAATAGTAGGTGTTCTGCGTCTCTTTTGCAAGTTTGATACCTTTGTTTAGGTATGTCATCGCAGAGTCAAATTGGAAGACATAGTATTCTTCAAATAGCTGTTCGTAGGTCTGTAGACGTTTAAGCGTATTCTCACTGGTTGTGAGATTCTTCTTTAGTCGGTTGATATCTTTGTTCTTATTGTCGATAAGTGTCTTGCGCTGCTCCAACAAATTGTCTAACTTTTGTCGTAGCTGTTGTGTCTTACTACCAGCAGATAATGTCGTTGGCAGTAGCAAGAAGAGTATATATAATAAGCTTCTTTTCATCGTTTAATTACTATTGAGTACAAAGATAATACTTTACTTGGAAATAGAGGATATCTACTTCAATAAATTATTATCATTATTTAAAATATTGATAATAAGTTATTTGTGATTAATAACAACATAAGTTCATCTACTTGGGTACTACTATTGATGATTACTTCAACTCTTTTTTACTATCTTTGCATAAAATCAAATAATTACTCTTACAATCTTTAAATAGAAATTATAATCAATTTTTATACTTTAACAAAAACAATGAAGAAAACCAATATTGCCCTTATTGGGCTACTAATGGGGTGGGCAAGCATTGCGAATGCGCAGACTGTAAAGTCTCCTAACGGTAATGTTGCAGTTACTTTCTCATTAACAGGGAATGGAGTGCCTACTTATGAGATGACTTATAAGGGTAAGGCTGTTGTAAAGCCTTCGCACTTAGGTTTGGAATTAGCTAAGAACAAGCATGCCAGCAAGGGCATGAACGAAACCAGTCTTATGGATGGTTTCGAGAAGACAGCTACCAAGACTACAACGTTCGATGAGACTTGGAAGCCTGTTTGGGGTGAGACTGCTACCATTCGTAACCACTACAATGAGTTGGAAGTAGACCTCAATCAGCCAAGCAGCAAGCGTAACATTGTTATCCGTTTCCGTGTTTATGACGATGGAATGGGCCTTCGTTACGAATTCCCACAACAGCCAGAACTGAACTACTTTGTTATAAAGGATGAGCATACACAGTTTGCTATGGCTGGCGATCACACAGCTTGGTGGCTTCCTGGAGACTATGATACACAGGAGCAGGAGACACAAGAATCAAAGCTTTCTGAAATCCGCAAGCGTTTCCATGATGCTGTAAACTGGGACAACTCATCTGTTTCAGTATTCTCAGAAACTGGCGTTCAGACCTCTTTACAGATGAAGTCTAATGATGGTTTGTACATTAATATTCACGAAGCAGCATGTGCAAACTATGCTACAATGCACTTGAATCTCGACGACAAAACAATGACCTTCGAGTCATGGCTTACTCCTGACGCTACTGGTCTTAAGGGATTCATGCAGACTCCTTGCGAAACTCCTTGGCGTACGGTGATGGTTAGCGATGATGCACGTGATATGCTTGCTAATAACCTCATCCTCAATCTTAACGAACCTTGTAAGATTGAAGACACGTCATGGATTCATCCAACCAAGTACTGTGGCGTTTGGTGGGAGATGATTGCTGGTGGTAAGTCTTGGGCTTATACTGATGAATTTAGTTCAGTGAAGCTTGGTCAGACTGATTATGCACATGCAAAGCCAAATGGTCGTCACTCGGCTAACACCGCAAATGTAAAGAAATACATCGACTTTGCTGCTGCTAACGGTTTAGATCAAGTATTGGTAGAAGGTTGGAACATCGGTTGGGAAGACTGGTTCGGTCACTGGAAAGACTATGTATTCGACTTCGTTACTCCTTATCCAGACTTTGATTTGAAAGGCTTGAATGAGTATGCACACTCTAAGGGTGTTAAGTTGATGATGCATCATGAGACTTCTTCAAGTACACAGAACTATGAGCGTCACATGGAAGATGCCTTTAATTTGATGAATAAGTATGGTTATGATGCTGTGAAGACTGGTTATGTAGGTGACATTATCCCACGTGGTGACCACCACTATTCACAGTCAATGAACAACCATTATCTCCATGTTATTAAGGAAGCTGCTAAGCATCACATTATGGTGAATGGACATGAAGCAACTCGTCCTACAGGTCTTTGTCGTACATGGCCTAACCTTGTTGGTAACGAGTCAGCACGTGGTACAGAGTATGAAGCTTTCGGTGGTAGCGATCCTAACCACACTGTTATCCTCCCATTTACTCGTCTTCAGGGCGGACCAATGGACTATACGCCTGGTATTCTTGAGACTCAGCTCTCAACATGGTGCAATAATAAGAGCTATGTACACACAACTCTCGTGGGTCAGCTTGCACTTTATCTAACGATGTATAGTCCACTTCAGATGGCTGCCGACCTTCCAGAGAACTATCAGAAGTACAATGATGCCTTCCAGTTTATTAAGGATGTTGCTTGCGACTGGGATGATAGCCGTTATCTTGAGGCAGAGCCAGCACGTTATATCACTGTTGCTCGTAAGGCAAAAGGCACCAACAACTGGTTTGTAGGAGGAAAGACTGGTCTTGCACCACACCTTAGTGTTCTCAAACTCGACTTCCTTGATAAGGGTCGTAAGTATGAGGCAACCATCTACGCAGATGCTAAAGATGCTGATTACGAGAAGAATCCAAAGGCTTACACCATTACTAAGCGCACCGTCAAGAAGGGTGATGTACTCAAGCTTCAGCAGGTTCGCGGAGGTGGTTTTGCCATCAGCTTGAAAGCACTTTAAGCCATTAAATTTTATCGGTATTAACCGATATCAACATAATATAAGATAGAAATGCCGCAGAGAAGCGTGATTACTCAGAAAATCAAAGGGTTAAATCCTTTGAAAGGTGGCTACGTTTCTCTGCGGTTATTCTATTTCTTATACGAAGCGTCTTACTTACTTACATTACTACATACTAAACCATTAATTGTAACGTTACATAAGAGATGATATCATGTCCCCAAATAAGAATGAAGCAAATGAAGAAAATTGCAATCATCTGTGTAATATTATGTACGCCATTACTTATTAATGCACAGACCCAAATACCAACACTTGACGATCTCGACCATGAGATAGCCATGTCATCCCAGTATGACAAACAATATGAAGATGTTATTCGCAGTGTAAAGAAACAACTTCATGCCGCAAAGAGCATGGAGGCTCGTTACGATTTATCCAACAAGCTCTTCAATCTTTATACATCTTATTCTGTAGACTCTGCTATAGTCTACGCTATGGAAAAGCAGAAAATAGCAAAGGCAATGGGCAATCAGAGTAAGGTGAATGATGCAAAACTTAATCTTGCCTACCTCTTGATAAGGGGTGGAGAACTCAAGGATGCAAGCGATATTATTAATTCCATTCCTCGAAGTGGGATAAACCAAGACTTGTCTTTCTATTATTTCTCTACGCGAAAGACCCTCTATCGCACACTTGCTGATGCCGCTTTAATCCCTTCGCAGAGGAAGATGTACAAGCAGATGGAGAAACTTTGTAACGATTCTGTCGTTGATAATAACCAATCTCCCGACATTTGGTCACGTGCTGAACAGCTTGTTAATCGCCAACAGTATGAACAAGCAAAGAAAATTCTCCTTGATGCCTATCACCACTTGAAACCTGGTGACCGTCAAACAGCATTTGTGTCAATTTCGCTTGCTGATATTTATGGTAGGGAGAAGAATGTGGAAGCTCAAAAGCAATACCTTATTGCAGCTGCTATCTCTGATATACGCAACTCGGTAAAGGAATATCTTGCCCTACAGCAATTGGCTATGATCCTTTTTGAAGAAGGTGATACAAAACGAGCTTATGCCTATATGGACCACGCTATGAACGATGCTGTATTCTGTAATGCACGTCAGCGTACAATTGCTATGGCTGATGTTTGGCCGGCAATAGAAAAGTCACATGAGCGTGAAACAAAGAGTCGTACACTCAAACTTACAGCCGCTCTTGTGCTGATAAGCCTCATGTCTGTCTTCTTGTTGGGTATGATTATCTATACGCGTCGTCGTGTTGTAGAATTGCGTGCTATTCGTGTGCGTCTTTCTAACACAAATGAATTGCTGAAAGAATCGAATAATATTAAGGATGAGTATATCACTCGATTCCTTAGCGAGTGTTCTGCTTACATCGACAAACTCGACAGCTATCGTAAACAGATTTATCGTCTTGTTACAGCCAATAAGCGTACAGAACTGCTGAACACATTGAAGTCACAGGAGATAATCGATCGTGAGTTAGATTCCTTCTATTCAAGTTTTGATGAGACCTTCCTCGGTCTTTTCCCTAACTTTGTAGAAGATTTCAACGCATTACTCAAACCAGAGGAGAGGATTATTCCTAAACAAGCAGGGCATCTCTCTACTCGATCTTCGTATCTTTGCACTCATTCGCCTCGGCGTAAGTGAGAATGAGCTTATCTGTTCCTTCCTTCGTTGCTCAAAAGCAACGGTCTATGCTTACCGTTCTCGTGTGCGTCTGAAGTCTATTGACCCTGATAAATTCGATGAAATGGTATTAAAAATATAGTTGTCTGTATACTTTCTATAATTTACCGACTACAAAACTAACCACGTGTGACAATTCAATGTTCTTATACATAGAGTTGTCGCATTTTTTTATTATTTACAGTCATAAGAACTGTAGTTTATTTTCACGTTTAATACCCTTTCCTGTTTAAGTGTAGTAGGCTATTTGTATGGTTATAAATCTTTAAACTGATTAGTATTTACGCTCAGCACCATTGGTGTTGGGTCTTCGCACAATGTGTGCTAAGCCTCCATACGTTGATAAGGAATAGTCAGCAAGATTGATTTTGATTCTATATCTTATATGTAGAAAATGGATTTAAGGTATGAACTTAATGTGGATACGACTGCTTGATACTTCTTCAAAGAATGTATTTGTGATGTAATATGCTATGTTATTTTCATTTTAAATCTCTGTCTTCTATGGTAAAGCGTTTACTTTGACACACCCTCTTTATGTTGAAAATAAGATTTCCTGTCACTGCCATCATTCGATATAAATTTCTAACAGTTTGTTTTACAGTGTGTTTGTTGAAAGTGTTAAAAGTGACAGCAAACTGAATTTAAAAATTATGATAGTGATAAGGTTACATTTTTTTGCAAGGTGATGACTGATTCTTTTTCTTTAAGCGTAAGGTAGAGATAGAATTCTTTGAGTACTTTCGTTTCTCACATTGAAGAACCTCTGACTTTGGTAAGCTTTATAACTTTCTCTTTGGTAATCGCTAAAAATGATTGTTTCTCAGTTGAAATCGTTTGATATATAACTAATACTTTTTCTGTGCCAGTCTTTGTTTTACAGCTCTTATTTATAATATTGACGGTTCTATCGGTATAATTTTTGTTTTTATCAAAGAGTGTGACGAGTTTCAGATAAGTGTATCTTGTTAGTTTGACTATTCTTTGATAAACTTCATTTTTGCATTATATTTTGTTTGTATTATGGTTTGTTGGAGTTTGTATAACTTGTTGTTATTGTGTTTAATAGACTTTTTGATAACTTGTATTTGTCATTTTATAAGTTTAATGAGCAATTTATTTGTTTATCTTTTGCAATAGTTTTCATATTTGATGTCTGAAACTAAATATAACTTTTATTTCATAAAAGCAAATTAGAAAACAATAGTGCATTTAAGGATGACGAAGAGACAAAGAATGAAAGGATAACTATTTACTCCGAAGCAATTGTCAAGTAGTCTACCATATATTGTTCGAATCAAATAAATAAAAAAATGAAGCGAAATTTACTTTTAGTATTACTTGCATTCACTTCGATTGTTACTTTTGCTCAGAATCAGATCAATGATCAAGTTCGAAAAGCAAATTTGTTTATTGATGGTGGTATGTTGTTTAATATTCAGAAGTTTGTATCACAAAATTCAACAGAGAATGAGGTTGAGTTTTGTGGAGATACCTCAGACGATGAGGCTGATGATGCGTTGAGTGTTACGTCTAACGGTGAGATTGGTATTGGTATGAACTCACTTTGGGATGAATAACTACTAATATTGTTTACAACGATGGCATTGCCAAGTCTTGGCTTGAGAAAGTCAGACTGTGGTAATGCCTTACCATATTAACCTAAAGAATAAAGTAGCCGTATAAGGCACATTAATATTAACCAATAAAATTAAAAACCATGAGATTAAAACGATTGCTTATTTTGTGTGTAACGCTGTCGTCAGTATCTTTTTCTTTTGCTGATGATTTTGTGTATGACAACCTTAAGTACACTACAACCTCCGATAATTCGGTGACGGTAGTAGATGGAAAGAGGGCGAGTGGGGAGGTAATTATCCCTTTTGACGTTCGTAACAAAAACAAAGTTTATGTTGTTACAGCCATTGAACACAACGCCTTTGAAGGTAACAACGCTATTACTGCCGTAACAATCCCAAGTTCGGTTAGTACTATTGGCTACAGTGCATTCAATAGTTGTAAGGGCTTGCGACGAGTGATGGATGCGTCACGTGTCACCGAGATGCAAGGTTTTGAGTACACGGATTGTTCAAATCTAACCTCTGTAACCTTATCTGGAACGCTACAGAAGATTGGTTATCGCTCTTTTGCAGGTACCGCTTTGACACATCTCGTCTTACCTGCAAGCATGAAAGAGATTGGTAGCAGTGCTTTTGAAGATTGTCACCAACTAACAAACGTAGAGTTTAACAAGGGTCTTCAGTATATAAAGGACCATGCTTTTAAGAATAGTGGCCTTGCTTCCTTAGCCCTTCCTGAAAGTATAAAGGAGATTGGCGAATGGTCTTTTGAGGGTTGTAAGAGCCTGAAGACGGTGCAAATCCCTCAGTCTGTAACAACTTTAGGAACGGGTGCTTTCTATTACTGTACAGCTTTGGAATCTGTTGTTATACCAAGTACACTTTCGAACTTTAACGATAGAACATTTAATGGATGCCGTAATTTGTCTGCTGTTTATTACTTAGGTAATAGTTGCCCAAGCCTTGGACAATACACTTTTGCCGATGTTTCCGATACTTTTGGTTTCTATGTAAAGCCATCAGTTCTGTCTGCTTTGCAAGGAATAGCCTATGTCTCTGACAAGGTAAAGGATAGTTTTCCTTATCAGCAAGTTAGTAAGTACACCACTTTCTCTCGTCCTTTTGATGTAGATTTTACATCTGCTACAGGGCTGAAAGCTTATATTGCAAAGGAAAGTAATGGGAGAACTTCTGTTGCTTTAGCACCTGTGACTACTGTAAGTGCAGGAACAGGTCTTATTATAGAGGCTGTTCCTAACACTATTTATCAGCTCCGTATGGCTGATAATGCAGTTTATTATGATGATAATGCTCTTCGTGTTTCAACAGGAGAAACCGTTGGTGCAACAACATTAAAGTTAAAAGAAGATATAACTTATCTCTATGCTCCTGTAGAACTGACAACGGATAAGGTACGTTATGAACCTGGAAACACAGTTATATTTACATCAAAGTATGTTCTTCCGATTAATGCAAAGGTGCGTTACTTACATGGTAATACTATCGTAAAAACCGATGAAATCGGTGGAAAACAGCGTTGGGATTGGAAGGTACCAGCAGATAATTTCACCGGATATATGGCTGAAATCTATGTTGCTGATGGTATTGCCGAGCAAACTCTCGCCACAATTGGTGTAGATGTTTCTACAGAATGGGGACGTTTCCCACGTTATGGTTTCGTCTCTCACTATGGTTCTGATAAGACACCTGAGCAGGTTAAGAAGGAAGTAGATATGCTTAATCGTTACCATATGACTGGTATTCAGTTCTATGACTGGCAGTGGAAGCATCATATACCATACCCTCAGGACTCTACAAAGTGGAAAGATATTGGTTTGCGTGATGTCTATAAGTCGTCAATAGAGAACTACATTAACCAGTTACATGGCGTAGGAAGTAAGTGTATGTTCTATGACTTAGTGTATGGTGTGACTGGAAGGATGGTCAATAATAAGCCTGAAACGGTAGATAACTTTGATGGTCATGACGGTATTAGTAGTGATTGGGGTTGGATAGACTTGCATGAAAAGAAAGGTGGCGGCTATGATCTTCGTCAGGTGCAGTATCCTCTTGGTGCTTGGCCAAGCATTTATGTGATGAATCCAGGTAATCAGGATTGGGTTAACTATCTTTCTGGTTCTATCAATAAGGTCTATCAGAACCTTCGCTTTGATGGTTTTCATATCGATCAGTTAGGTCACCAGCGTGATGCTTATTATGTTAACTTGAAGAGTAAGAAGGTAAATGGTCAGAAGGTTTATACTGATGGAGACCGTTGTAATACGAATGACTTTGAAGGCTATTTTGCCAAATTCATCGATCGTATGAAGGCTGACAATCATGATAAGAGCCTTGTTATGAATGCTGTCTCAACCTTCGGAGGTTCCAAAATCGTTGGTACAAAAAACGTTGAATTCGGCTATAATGAGATGTGGGGTGACGACGATTATCTGTGGAACTACCGTAAGATTATACAGGACAACCGTCATAATAATGGCAAGAATACCTTTAATACAGTCTTTGCAGCATATCTACACTGTCGCAATGGCAATGGTGGTCAGTTCCATACGAGCAGTGCACTGTTTGGCAATGCTACTATCTTCGCACTCGGTGGTTCACGTATTGAGTTGAGTGGTGACCACATGCTGTTTACAGAGTACTTCCCTGATGATGCTCGAAAAATGTCTGATAAGTTGCAAAAGTCAATTATTCACTATTATGACTTCCTTGTAGCCTACGAAACTACTTGCGAGATGGCAATGCTGAAACCTCTGTTAATTTGACAATGGATGGTGTTAACGTGGCTGCATGGGACTTGTCTAATCCTAATCCAAGTGTCACAGATGCAGCATATCAGACGATTGGACCAAAGCCTTATTGCGTGAATACCTACAGTACTAAGAAAGGAGACGTGACTGCAATCCAGTTACTTAATTACAGTAATGTGTCAAGAGACAACTTTAATGTTCGTGATTTGAAGGAGACAATGCCAGAGCCTAATGTCTTGCTTAATAAGAAGATTGTTCTTGACGATGCTACTCCTGTGTCACGTATATGGGTGGCAAGTCCTGATTGTTTTGGTGGTGCCCCACAAGAAGTTGTTTTCAAGCAGAATAATGGTAAGGTAACATTTACCCTTCCTTCTCTGGAGTATTGGACTATGGTTGTAGTAGAGCATGGCAATAAGGTGGATAATAGTGCATCAGAGGTTCGAAACTATGTTCTTCGTGGCGAATCTTTTCAAGAGGCAGCTAATAATACTGTGCCAGCAGGAGAGGCTTATCTCTCTTTTCCTGCTACTATAGGAAAAACTTTGCAGCCGTCATTACCTTTAGTTCCTGTTACTGCAGGGATTACCAATGTAATTGATAACGGACGTGATGATTATTATACCGTGTCCGGTATCAAGGTTGATCATCCTGTGAAGGGGATATATATCCATAAAGGAAAGAAACTGGTAAAGAAGTAATTAGCCTCTGATTCAGTATTACCCCCAATTGGTTATTAATAACGTTCACTGCCTGCGAAGGGTAAGTTACTCATGACTGGTTGGGGGTAAAATGTTTTATTAGGAGATAAGTAAGTTAATTCTAAGTCTTTTTAAAGTCCTTCTATTAACGTCATATATTGAAAATAGAATAAAGTCTTATACACTTGCATAGTATTACTTTCCCAAATTAGATGCTCTTACAAAGGCGGATAAACTGCAAGATAAAATGTAGAAAGGGGAAATAGATATGATGTCTATCCGTCTTCTACAAACAACTTCTTCCCTTATTAAGTGATATTTGTAAATTATTTTCGTGTGACTCAAACCTAATACATGCTCTTTTGGCTTCTAAAAGACGCCTAATTGACTTGCAAAAGGTGCCCTTTTGAGGTCTAAGTAACGCCCTTTTGAAGTCCAATTAAGCACCTTTCACTTTGCTACTTTATAACAAGCTGATTTCCTGTTGGTTACAAACCTGCTTTTTACATGGGTTTTTGTCTTTGTTTTCAGATGTTTTATCCGAAATTATGTAATGAATTTTCGTAGTCTTTTTTGTGTTTTTGAAGTATTTAAAAGAAAAGGCATTACGTGTCGGAGAATGATAATAGGATAGAGTGTTGACAATCTTAGCTATGTTTTTTTGTTTAATGTTTAGTGTTCTTTCCATTGAGCGCTTCTATTGTACTTTAACATCATCTAATCATCACTTTGAATCAGTTTCTTCTCTTTTAAAGTCTTTGCTTCAGATTATCTTCACGACAAGAAATCGAGGAGGAGTGGTAAATTAGGATAAGAAAGAGGGTAAACTGAAGAGGGGTTAATAAAGGATTGTGATAATAATAAACTATAAATAATATGATAATAATCTATTTTTATGTATAAAAAGAACTTCCCCTATTGATCGAATAGCTAGGAACCAATAGGGGAAGAGAATACATTTAGTTCTCAAGAGTAGGGAACAGAATGTTTATTTTGCCTTCAAAATCAAACGGAGGCTTTGCTTATAATTAATATAGTTCCATACCCAGTTGAGCAGAATAAACGTCTTATTCTTTACACCAAGGATAGAGCGAAGGTGAACAACGAGCCATAACGCCCAAGCAGGGAAGCCTCCAAACTTCTTTCCAGAGATTTCGGCTACGGCGTGGTTACGACCAATAGTTGCCATTACACCGAGATTTTTGTATTTGAAAGGCTTTAGTTCTTTCCCTTCTGACATTGCTTTAAAGTTCTTTGCCACTGTCTTTGCCTGCTGCATAGCAACCTGTGCTAACTGTGGATGACCGAGTGGATATTCCTCATCGCCCTCGACAAGACTCACATCACCAATAGCATAGACATCTTTTACACCCTTCACACGACAAAAACGATCGGTTAAGAACCTACCAGCATGACCAATACTCTCTGCAGGAAAACCCTCTACGGTGTTTGCGCAGATTCCACTCACCCAGATAACGGTCTGTGTAGGAATCTCTAAGCCAGCACTGGTTTTCAGAATACCATCTTTGTATTCAGTAGCAAATTGAGGCTGACGGATATGAACATGCAACTCCTTTAAATCACGTTCTGCTCGCTTTGATGATACTGGGTCCATAGCCGAAAGTAGGCGGTCAACAGCATTTACAAGGTAGATATGCATCTGTGAAGAGTCAAGGTCGGGGTAATCACGAGCTATGATGTTCTTCTTCATTTCTGCCACAGCACCTGCAATCTCCACACCGGAAGCACCGCCACCAACAACGACAATATTCATTAAAGCTTGTTTGCGTGCTGGGTCTTCTTCTGTTAAAGCAAGTTCAAGATTACGGAGAATAGTGTTACGAAGTCTCATAGCCTCACTAACCGATTTCATCGGGAGGGTAGTTGCTTCGATATCCTTATTACCAAAGAAGTTTGTCTTTGCTCCAAACGCCAGTACAAGATAGTCGTAATCTATCTCACCGACAGTCGTTTTGATTGTTTTTTTATCCGTATTCACCGACTCAACCTTTGCCATACGGAAGAAAAAGTCCTTTTTACCTTGGAAAAAGTCGACGGAAAGGAAAAGGAGATGCTACTTGGTTCGAGACCACCCGAAGCCACCTGATAAATCAATGGAGGGAACTGGTGGTAGTTATTCTTATCTACCAATACTACTTGATAGTCACCGTCTACTAATTTGAAGGCTAATTCCAAACCTCCTAATCCACCACCAACAATAACGATTCTCTTTTTGTCAGTGCGTTCAATGTTTGCTTTCATTATCCTGCTTTTTATTTATGTTTGTTTTCTTTTTATATGTCTATTTCCTTTTTCTTTCTTACAGAGAAAAATCGTGCCAGAGGTATTCTTTGTAATAGGAAAAAGTTATACTGTTTATATATAAATCAGTTTTGTAAGTCGTTCTTCTGGGAAGAGTTCGCGTGCAACAGCTTGCACCTCTTCAGCAGTGATTGCGTCAATATTGCGATAAAGTGCTGATATATCTTTCTTCCAACCATAGTGGAGAAAAACCTTTACCGAAGTCTAAAAGCAAGGTTCTCTCGGTTGTCACAAGCTATGCCAATCTGTCCTTTCGATCTGCTGTTTAGCTACAGACAACTCGTCATCTGTCAATGGAATGTCGATGAAATGGTCAAGTTCTGCACGTACAAGACGCATACATTCATCCAAATCATCAGCGTCACAGCCAAAGTAAATACTCCAAATACCCGTTAAAGAATAGCTCACCATAGAGCTATCTACGGTATAAACGAGTCCACGACGTTCACGAAGTGCAAGATTCAACCGGGCACTCATTCCAGGTCCACCTAAGATATTATTAAGCAGATAAAGTGCCATACGTCTTTTATCATGTATGCTATAGGCACGATTACCAATCATCACGTGGGCTTGGTGAGTATGCTTATCAATCTTAACTGTCTGTGGCTGGTATTCACTCAGCGCAGGAAGTGGAGTCTCTAATGGCTTTTCTGTTTCACCCTTTATTCTTACTTTAGAGTGATTTTCCTTCTCTAAAAGGCTGAGTAGATTATCAAAATCTACATCACCATAGGCAAAAAATACCGAATTCATCGGTTGGTAGTGCTTCTGAGTGAAACGAAGTGCATCCTCGGTAGTGAACTTCCGGACACGCTCTGCCGTACCAAGAATACTATGTCCTAAAGGATGTCCACGGAAGATGATATTTTCAAACTCATCATATATCAATTCTGCTGGACTATCATTATAAGATTCGATTTCATCGCAGATAACTTCTACCTCCTTGTTAATCTCTTTTTGTGGATAGGTACTGTGAAAGACAATATCTGTCAGTAGGTCTATTGCTCGTGGAAGATGGTCCTTCAGAATAGCTGAATAATAAACCGTATCGGTCTTGGTGGTAAAGGCATTGAGATCGCCTCCTACTTGCTCAAGACATTGAATAACATCAATTGCTGTTCGGCGAGTAGTACCTTTGAAGGTAACATGCTCGCAGAAATGAGCAATACCCTCCTCGTCAGGTTGTTCGTTAGCTGTCCCGACGTTGAGTTGATAGCCACAATAGACCACTGGTGAGGTCGTTGAAAGGGCTATGATGCGCAGTCCATTCTCTAAGACTGCAGTCTGATATCTTGTCATAGGGTGCAAAATTAAGAAAAAAGAATGAAAACTAATAGACTTTAATAGACAAAGAAAAAAGAACTCGATTCATTTTGTGTTCCGCCTAAATTTCAGTATATTTGCACAACTAAAGCGAGAAACAACATAATTCACAATAAAATGCGGAAAGTTATAGGTATCGGTGAAACCGTCTTAGACATCATCTTTAAGGATAATAAACCAGTTGAGGCAGTTCCGGGTGGATCTACCTTTAACGCCATTACGTCGTTAGGACGCTGCGGAGTCAACACATCGTTTATCTCTGAGGCGGGTAATGACCATGTTGGAAAATATATTATCGACTTCTTGAAGGACAATGGTGTGAATGCTGATAACATTTCAACCTTCCCTGATTCTAAGTCACCTGTATCACTCGCTTTCCTTAATGAGAAGAACGACGCTGAGTATATCTTCTATAAAGACCACCCACACGTTCAATTAGATTTCACATTCCCTGATATACAGCCCGATGATATTGTGCTTTTTAGTTCCTTCTATGCGGTGAATCCAGTGATTCGTCCGCAGGTGGTAGGACTACTTGATTATGCACGTTCACGTGGTGCAATCATCTACTACGATGTTAACTTCCGTCCTGCACATAAGGATGATGTTATTAAGATTACCCCTAATTTGATAGAAAATCTTGATTATGCGGATATCGTACGTGGTAGTTTGGAGGACTTCGCAACGATTTATAAAAAAGAAGATGCCGATAAGGTCTATAATGCGGAGATTTCTTTTTATTGCAAGCAGTTTATCTATACACAGGGAAGTCAGCCTGTTGAAGTGCGCAGTGGTAAGGAATTGAAGAAGTCCTATCCAGTTCTCGACACGAATGTTGTCAGTACAATCGGAGCTGGTGACAACTTTAATGCAGGTTTCATCTTCGGTATGTTGAAACATGGTATCACTCGTGCTGATCTCGAAAGAGGGCTGACAGAAGAGCAATGGGACAAACTTATCAACTATGCCTTGGCGTTCTCTGCAGACTGCTGCAAGGACATCTTCAACTATGTAAGCAAGGACTTTGGTGAGAAGATGAAGGAGGGGGCTTTGTAATTAGTCTTATTAGCCTAATAAGCCTAATTGGCCTAATAAGCCCAATAAGCTAACAAAAGAAACTACATAAATTCAAAAATAAAATGATAGAAATTGCCAATAAAGTTTATTACGTAGGAGTTAACGATCGTAATAAGAACCTTTTTGAAGGATTATGGCCACTGCCTTATGGTGTTACCTACAATTCTTATCTCATTGATGATGAGAAGGTTTGCCTTATTGATACAGTAGAAGTAGACTTCTTTACACAGTTTATTGAGAGACTTCGTGAGGTGTTGGGTGACCGACAGATTGATTACTTAGTTATCAACCACATGGAGCCTGACCACTCTGGTTCAATAGGTTTGCTGCGTAAATATTATCCTAACATCCAAGTTATCGGTAACAAGAAGACCTTTGATATGATGTCAGGATTCTATGGTGTCAAGGATAATACGTTAGAGGTTAAGAATGGTGAGGAGTTGAGCTTAGGTAATCATACCTACAGTTCTTTATGACTCCAATGGTTCACTGGCCAGAAACGATGATGACACTCTGCAAAGGTGAGGTCAGCCACCTCTTTACAGGCGATGCATTCGGCTGTTTTGGTGCATTAAATGGTGGTCTCATCGATCAAGAGATTGATACAGATTGGTGTTGGTTAGAGATGGTTCGCTACTATTCTAACATCGTTGGAAAGTACGGAACACCTGTTCAGAACGCATTGAAGAAGCTTGCGGGTATTCATATTGACTATATCTGCTCTACTCATGGACCAGTATGGCACAAGTATGTTGACAAAGTTATCGGACTTTATGACCGTATGTCTAAGTACGAAACTGAGCCTGGTTTGGTAATTTGCTATGGTACAATGTATGGCAATACAGAGCGTATGGCAGAACAAATTGCACGTTCAGCATCGCTTGCTGGTGTGAAGAATATTCGTTTGTACAATGTTTCTAAGACACACCACAGTTATATTCTCCAAGACGTCTTCCGCTTCCGTGGCTTGATAGTTGGTGCTCCTACTTATAATGCAGGACTCTATCACGAGATGGATGTACTCTTGCAGGAGGTTGCTAACCGCGATATTAAGAACCATCTTATTGGTTGGTTTGGTTCTTACTCATGGGCTTCAAAGGCTGTTGCTGCCATTGGCGAATGGAACGAGAATCATCTCCACTTTGAAAAGGTAGGGTGAACCTGTTGAGATGAAGCAGGCGCTTACACCTGAGATAAAGGAAGAGTGCAACCGCTTAGGGACGCGAGATGGCTGCAAAACTTTTTAGAAGAATAAAAATGAATATAGCAGTATTTTGTTCTGCAAACAATAACATTGCTCCCGACTACTTCCGTGCTGCGGAAGAGTTGGGACGATGGATTGGAGAGAACGGGCATACGCTCGTTTATGGTGGAGCCAACAGTGGATTGATGGAGTGTATTGGAAAAGCTGTACACGAAGCTGGTGGACGTACTATTGGAGTTATCCCTCGTATCTTAGAAGAAGGACGTAGAGTTAGCGACTATGTAGATGTAGAGATTCCTTGCGAAGACCTTACTGATCGCAAAGCAATCATCGTGGAACGCTCTGATGAGTTCTATGCGTTGCCTGGTGGTATAGGAACCATTGATGAAATTTTCACCGTTGCAGCCTCTGCTTCTATTGGTTATCATCATAAGAAGGTTACCTTAATCAACGTGAAAGGCTTCTGGGATAGTCTTATTGCCCTACTGAATGACCAACAGGAAAAAGGTATGATGCGTGGTACACTCCACGATTATATAGAGGTTAAAAATATAGAAGACTTTTAACCTGAAACAATACCCATAGTAATAAAATTTATTCATTTTGTGGTCTAATGACCAATTTAGGTTTAATACGTAACTATTTTTTTCAAAGGATTATTTTGTTGAGACGTATTGAGATAAAAAACGAAACATAAATAAACAATAAGCGTGTTCATTTCATATTCTTCAACAAAAAAATGAATACGTTTACAATACCTTACAGTTATTTTGCACTCTACCTGGGCCACAAAGCATGTAAATATGCGGTGAATAGTGTAATTTTGCAGCCGAAGGTTAGCGAATGATTAGATTCAAGAATTATAACAGGATAATTTTACATGATTGTTTAAGCATCCCTGTTTAATATCAAGCTACCTTTATCTAATTTAATAACATGAGTGGCATAAGGCTACTTTTAAACAAAATCAACATGAAAAAAACAGGACTAATACTTTGTGGATTGTGTTTAGGACTCTCTAACCTATCTGCACAAGTAACACAGAATGCCGTACCGTCCATGGCTGGGTGGAATTACTATGGTGGTGATGAATTTAATGGAAACAAGATTGACGAATCTAAATGGGGCGTCTATGGTGATCCAAAGTATAATTATAAGTTTGATGATTATGGTAATACAGAGGGGCAGGGAGGTGTTCAGTATTATCGTGCTGATATGATTAAGGTGAGAAATGGAGTTGCCTATATTACTGCATCACGTGAACCGCTTTTAACAGGACGTCGTCCTGACGCTAAAAAAGACCCAGCTGAGACAGACTATAAAGTAAAGGTACAACCACCTTTTAAACCTAAACACGACTTTGGTAAATACGGTTGGTGGTCTGGTGCACTCTCCAGTCGTAATGCTAATGGAGCAGACTTGGTGAATGGTAAAGGATTAGAACATGGAACTTACTACCCTCTTTACTCACGTATAGAGGTAAAGGCTAAGATTCCATATGAGTTTGGAACTTGGATGGCACTATGGCTTCGTCACTGTAATGGAGCAAGTACATTTGAGATTGATTTACAAGAGTTCTTTGTTAATGAGGACCGAAAAGATGCAATGAAAGAGAAAGGCTTTTATCTGCATCAAACTACCCATGGTATGGACTACAATGCTGGTTGGAAAAACGGAAGACCTAATAATTCTTATAACATTAATGACTATGGAGATCGTGTAAGGGAGATTGACTTCGATCCAGGAAAAGACTTCCATGTCTATGGTGCACAGATTGACCCAGAGCCAGGTGATCCAATGCACTTAGCTGTAACTTTCCTCTTAGATGGAAGAGTTAGATCCGTTTTCCGTACAAAGGATAATCGATATAAATCAAACAATCCGAAGTATCCATATCGTTATAATGCACTCTTAGCACAGAACCTATCAAAGTATGGAGAGGACCGTGTTTGGGACGTCGCCATCACAGGACAAGTAGGTGGTAAGGCATGGAAAGCTAATACAGAAATACTTCCAAGTATGTATCCATATAAAGGATTTGGTGGTACTCTCTACCCTGAATTAAACCCGAAGTATGGAGGTGATATTAATAAGGTCCCTAAGGAGTTCGTTACAGAAATTGACTGGTTGCGTGTTTTTAAACGAGCAAATGAACTACTATGGATTGGAAACTTACCAGAACATAGAAAGAATCAGAAGATAAGTCTTGACCTTGCAAAAGAGAAGTTTGCTAACGTAAAGCCAGCTGATCAGTTGGTAATGGACCTTGAGGTTTGCGACCCTACTCAAAACGCAAGCCTTGACATCTTTAATAAAAGTGGGAAATCTATCACAACACTTAAGCCTGAGCTTGCTAAGAATGACGCACAGGTAACTTTCGTTGTGACTGAAGCACTTAGTAAGTTGCTAAAGAGTGAAGGCTGTGTACTGCAAGGTGAGAACATCCGTTTATACACTGTTTGTCATTCAGACAAGAAGAATGCTATTTGGAGTGGCTTCAAAGAAATCCAGTGGGGTGAAACAATTATCCCTGCAGAGTTATTTGCGAATTTAGCAGAAGGTCAGAAACTTGAGTTCGTGGTGAGAGATGTTAATCCTGGTGGAAAGATTTTCTTACGCCAGAATAAAAAGAATCCTACTGATTCAAAAAGACCTAAGTTCTCATTTAGCGTACAGTATGGTAGTATTATCAACTTGGATAGTGGAAAAGATGAAAAGACCTATAGTCTTAACCTCGAACCTAAGGTTATCGAAGAGTTAAAACAGAATGGCTTGGTGGTAACTGGACAGGGGTACTACTTGCGTAGTGTTAACATTATAGGTACGAGTCATACTTCAAATAATACTGTTACTGGTATTGCAATAGACAAGATAGACTCCGCGAATCAAAATGATGGTACTGTCTATTCTATCAATGGAATGAAGGTAAGAGATGCGAACGATAAAGGGAAATTAAATCCTGGAATTTACATTATTAATGGTAAGAAGGTTCTGGTAAAGTAAATTAATAGATAATAAAACTACGAGCAAGGTATCTATAACATGGTGCTATGGACTATCTTGCTACGTTAGAAAAAGTATTCTGAAACCCTGATGTTATACATCAAATAGGCTGTTACATTGTAATTACCAAATGTTGATAATAACGTGAGAAGGGTAGATATATAACAGAAAAAAATTGGGGCTTGTATCAATATTTTCAGTTGATGCAAGCCCTTTTTGCATCCAATCATTTATAAAAACACTTGGTTCATAAGTGTTACTCTTATTTGATTAATCTCGATGAAATCGATAAATTTTTCGTCAAAAAGAGATAAAAACAATAGTCTATTCAGCCCTCTATGCACATATATCTCAGTGTTTCTTTAAAAAGTAGATTTGGGTTTAAGATTCGGCTATAAGTAATCAATGTTATCTCTTTTTAGTGGCTGGAGGAAGTTTTGTTTAAGTATAGTGAATTTGATAATATTTGACGATATTTGCTTTGCAGTTTTATCATTTTACGTTACCTTTGCAAGGAAGATAAGATAAAAAACGTAATATCTATTAAACAATGAAGCATAAAATCGGAAACATTTTGGCGGCAGGCTTTGCGATTGTTGGACTCGCTGCACTGGCAAGTTGTGCGGGAGAAAAGTTCCATGTGACAGGTTCTATTGCAAATGCCAAGGACTCTTTGCTCTATTTTGAGCATAACGGACTCAATGGATTCTCTACTGTTGACTCTGTTAAACTCGATGAAAAGGGCGATTTTTCGTTCTCAGGTGATAAGGTGGATAACCCAGAGTTCTATCGTCTTCGTATTGCTGGACAGATTATCAATATTGGTATTGATTCTACAGAGACAGTCGATGTGAAGGCTACTTATCCGCAGATGGCTACCGATTATAGTGTGAAGGGTTCCTATGAGAATGAGAAAATTAAGGAATTAGCACTGAAGCAAATTGACTTACAAGCACGTTGTCAGTCTATTCTGGCAGAACGTCCTGATCTTGCTGATTCAATTATCACAGTATTGATGAGTGACTATAAGCAGGATGTATCACGCAATTATATCTTTAAGGAGCCTATGCGTGCTTATAGTTATTTTGCTTTATTCCAGTATATTGTAATTGGTAATCAAGCGCATTTGATATTTGACCCATCAAGAGACGTAGCTGACAATAAGGTGTTCGGTGCTGTTGCAACCAGTTGGGATACTTATTACCCTGGTTCAGAGCGTACGCAGAATCTCCATAATATCACGATTAAGGGTATGAAGGATGAACGCATTGTGAAAGCACAGAATAAGCCTGTGGAGATAGAAGCCAAGGAGTTGGGTGTTGTTGATCTTCCGTTGCGTGACAACCGTGGTGTAGAACGCCATCTTACAGATTTGAAGGGTAAGGTTGTTCTGCTTGACTTCATGTCTTTGCTGCCAAAGGTTCTACTGAATACATTATGCAGCTACGTGAACTTTACAATAAATACCATGACCGTGGTTTGGAAATCTATATGGTTTCATTAGACGATAATGCTCATTTCTGGAAGGAGCAGGTGGCTAATCTGCCATGGATTAATGTTTATGATGACACAGGTATCAGTCAAGCTTATACAGCTCCTGCACAAGCCTTCCCTATCATTTATCTTATTGATCGTGGTAACAATATTGTGAAGAACCCTTCGCAGATTAAGAATCTGGAGCAAGAGATTGAGCGTTTGTTATAAGAATCAGACATGAATCTTCTATGAGCTAAGCTGAGAATACTTTAGCATAAATAAAATAGGTTATTGATGTAGAAACTCTATCTCAATAACCTATTTTCTTTTTTGTTTGATTTGCTGTCACTTTTAACACTTCTCGTAACCTCTTGTTAAGTAATCATATGCAAGAGTTATTGGAGTGATAGGAGTGACAGCAACTTTTGTTTTATGCGTTGACATACTGTACACACATAGCTTATATGGTTAGTACCCCCAATACGATTGGTCGATAGTTGTCTCTACAGCCTGCTCTATATCGTTATTAAGATTACAGAAGAAATCTATACCTGTACGATTCTGTAGCTCCTGGATGGTGATATACTCGCTTTTACTATTATTGTAATGAGGCGACCAGATACCGAGAGCATGATAGGTGTTGTTTCTCTTGTCGTAAGCAAGTAGTGCCATATAGAAAAAATAGGTACGATTCCATTGAAGTGAAGATGCTTATGGGTTGATTCCTTCTGTGCCATCTCCTCTAAATCGGTTCGATAGCAGATATATTCATCCTTATTAATGGTTGCAGCCTTCACAATATAGAGTGTATCACATTGTCCAACCCAAGCACGTACCTTATCTTCAAGATTCCCCCCACACGCCACCATTGTGACTTTGTATCTGTGGTTGCATGTTCGTTAGATAGAATGTTTGCTTGTTTTGTGCGGTAGCCGTTATGCTAAGGAGCAACAATAGTGAAGTGAAAATATTTCTGTTTCATCTTTAATCCTCCTTGTTTTTAGCAATAATGTTCATAATTATCGGTGTATTATATGTTTTCTTCATAACGTTTTGTCCTTTCTTATTTGATAATCAGTTTATTCATTAATAGTTTACCGCATGGCTTAAAGACACAAATTGGCGAACATGGAGCATCACTTTCTGGTGGTGAAAGGCAGCGCTTAGCAATAGCTAAGGCACTATATAAAAAGCCAGATATATTGATTTTTGACGAAGCTACCTCATCTTTGTATTCTATATCAGAAAGGTATGTAAAGCAAGTTCTAACTAAATTAAAAGATGAAGGGAAAAACAATAATTATAATAGCTCACCGTTTATCTACAATAAAAAGCTTCTGAACAAATTATTGTTTTGGAGAGTGGAAAAGTTGTGGAACAAGGTTCGCATGAGCAATTATTATCTAATAAAGGGGCTTATCATAAATTGTGGAAAGAACAATTTGAGTATAGTAACTAAAAAAATATAACTTTGACGTATATTGTTTATTATGAAGTATTCAAAAAGAAAAAAAGAATAGTGGCAAGTACTGGTCTTACAAACCTTTATTATATAAAGAAGTTGTTAGGGTTTCTCTTTTTACGCATTTTTTTATATGTATATTTGCCCTTATTATAAATTATTTGATTTATCAATTTTGCACTCCTAAAAACTTTATCTTATGCTCGGTGGATAGCAACACCCATAGGGGAATTGATAAAAAAATATTTATTGTATACATAGCATTAGGTTTCTCAGCAATATGTATTGGCAAGGCTAAATTGAACTTAGGAACGATAAAAAGAGAAAAATAGCCCTTCTTACGCTATTGTGTATACTTGTAGCCTTAACCGAATTCTTACCTGAGACGAGTCTTATAACAGCTCTATCACAAATTATAGGGAGGTTCCAGAAACTGATCCTATTAAAAAAATTAATGTTGGTACATTTTTATGTTTGTATATTAGCCCCCATTGTGGAAGAGTTGTTTTTTTCCGTGGAGTAGTAGAAAGGATTTTATTAAAGTTGAAAAACTTCTCCATGGGTAGGCATTATCGCATCTGCTATGCTCTTTGCTATGACACATGAGTTCCCGTATCAAGCTATAGGCGCTTTTATAGGTGGAGTGATATATGGGTGGGTTTATTATAAAAACAAAGAGTATTTATCTCACCTTTATCATGCATGCGGTTAATAATATCATTGCTTTCATTGTAAATTTTTTTGGATGATGGAGTAGGGGGTTCTGACGCATTTCCTCCCATTCTTTATGTCTTTGCAGGGCTTTTCTTTTGCTGCTTTTTCATTTTCTTTTATTATTAAATTATCTTATAAACTAAAAAGATTTTTTTAGAGAGTGAGATAATTTTTGCACTCATAGTTAATAGTTTTGTAACGTGACAAGAAAGAATCTTGAAACTATTATTATTAACTTTTTAAAAACTTAAAATTATGAATAATCCTATTTGTATCGTACTCTTTCACAAGAGGAAATGAGGAATATTAATGGTGGTATTCCTTGGAAGGCTATTGGTAAGTTTCTTCTTAAAAACTGGTGTTGTAGCAGCTGTTGAAGAATGTGTTTCAGGTGTTATTGATTGGGTGAGGAAAACGGCTCTAATTAAAAAGAGAAAAAGTTATGAAGAATTATTATTTAGAACTTTCTAAAGATTACAGATTTGGTAAGTTTTTCAAAGCCCAACTTTGAGAAAACGTCCATAATATGATAAATTCCACCGAGAGAAGTGATATTCTCGTTTTTAATTGCTACCTTCACCATGTCAGTTTTTTGCTTACTTGTTATGTTTGCAGCACCAGATAGGTGAAATCTCTGATATATCCAAGTGTTTTTGAGAAGTTTGTTTCTTAGATACTTGGAGGTCTCACAAGAATTTATGCTGCGGAATTAAGGCTAAGTATAAGTTGCCTCTATTATAGTAACGTTTCGTCTGGTGCGAAGCGTTCGCACTCTTGGTGTTTACAATCCGCACTATATGTGTTGGGCATCTGCACCATAATAGAAAATGTCGTTATAATCAGAAGTAAAAAAGCTACTATATCTTGATTGATTTAGGTTAAAAAAACTGAAACCCAATGAAGGATTCCAGTCTTTCGTCTTTATTATCAATAAGAGATAATAATATGGTAAGATATTTATGTCTTTTCCTATATGATGAGGATAAGGCTAAAATACTATGTGTCAATTATCATGCCTTCACAATCATACAAACAGCGTATGCAGCCATACCGTCTTCGCGGCCAACGAAGCCCATGCGTTCAGAAGTGGTGGCTTTAATAGAGATTGCATCGATGTCGCAACCGATAATATCAGCCAAGCACTTGCACATGGCAGGGATATGAGGGTTTATCTTTGGACGCTCGGCACACACCGTAGCATCGATGTTTCCTACACGATAACCCTTTGTTGCCAAGAGGTCAATGGTTTTACGAAGAATGACCTTTGAGTCCATATCGAGCGTATCAGCAGAGGTGTCGGGGAAGTGATAACCTATATCACGCATACTGGCTGCACCGAGTAGTGCATCGCAGATAGCATGAATGAGTACGTCGGCATCACTATGTCCAAGGAGTCCGAGGGTATGCTCAATCTTGATACCACCTAAATATAGTTCGCGTCCTTCAACGAGTTTGTGTACGTCGTATCCCATTCCTACACGGTAAGATGGGATAGGTTGAGTAGAAGTTGTCATATAATTATATAAGGAGAACCTTCCTAATACCCTGCAAAGGAGGGGAATGTCTTTACTAAAAGATAAGCAGAAGGTTGGTTGAAAGTTAATGCTTGATAATTAATGAACGAGGTAAGATGCAGATAACCAGGTAATTTCTAATAACCTCCCGTTCGGTTCTCCCCTCCTTCGGAGGGGCTGGGGGAGGTCTTTATCTCCTCTTAAACAAATCCTTGATACCATCCATATCAAATGATAGAGAGAAACGGAGGGTCTGATCAAGTGGGTTATTCTTTGCCGTTGCTATGACATAGCCAGCATCTAATGCAAATACATTCATCTTGAAGCCTGCACCTACAGTGAAGTACTTACGATTACCTTTGTTCTCGCTTTCGTGGTGATAACCAGCACGGAGTGAGAACTTATCATTATAGGTATATTCTGCACCTAAGCTCCACTGTATTTCCTGTAACTCCTCTGAAGCACCATTAGGTGCATCACCAAAGCTCTTGAAGATACCAGAGATAGAAGATACATCATAGTATTCCTTCTGAAGACGGTTGTCATAGTCTACCTGTGTTTCATCAGCCTTGCGCTTTGGATAGGTAGGAACTAACAACTTATTGGCATCAGCTGCAATGGTGAAACGATTGAATTCATCGATTGGAATCATCAATGAAGCACCTAAACGAAGGTTGGTTGGGATGAACTCAGAGCGATTGTCACCACCGAAGGTAATCTTTGAACCGATGTTAGAGATGTTCATACCTAAGCCCAACTGGCACTCACGCTCACCGATATTGATATAGTTCTGATAATAGCAAGACAGGTCGGCTGCAAAGGCAGAACCTGGCGCAGTATCATCAGTATAGTTATAGGTAAGGTCAGAGTATATCCAACGTACAGCTGCACCTAATGAGAAATGCTCACTCAACATCAAAGAGTAGGCTACGTCCATTGACATCTCGTAAGGGTTAATGGTCATATTAGAACCATCAGTCATTTGTACTTCACCCAAAGAGAAGTAGCGCATAGAAGCTGAGACTGCACTATAATCACCGATACGATAGTAACCTGCAAGATAAGCCAAGTCGATATCACTTACCAACTGACGAAGCCAAGGGGTATAGTTCAGGGAAACACCAGCACGAGAAATGTTAAAAGGATATTTTGCAGGATTCCAATACTGTGAGTTCACATCTGGGTCGGTGGCAGCACCAACGTCACCCATACCTGCTGCACGTGCATCAGGGGCGATAGTCTGTGAGGTAACTGATGTGTTGACAGGGTTAAAGATATCCTTCTTATCTTGCGCAAAAACGGTAGACGAAGTAAATACTGTCAGTGAGAGGATGGCTATATGAAGCTTATTAATCATTCTATTTTAATTGGATTGCTTATTAAATGTTGCTATATGGATTGAAACGTTCGTTCTGTGTTATTTATTGTCTAAGATAATTAGTTTCTTAGCTTTCGATACCTTGTAGCACCATTGTTGCTGAGGCGTACTCGATAGAGATAAACGCCAGTTTGGAGTCTTGCTCCATTCTCGACAGTAAGGTCCCAATTGGCTGTAATGGCATTGCCCGATGCAACACCTGTCTCACTACGGTGCCATAGGAGGCGTCCGCTCATATCGAATACTTCAATGTCAATATCGACATCTGAACCGATATAGTTGTGCGTAACAATGAATGTCGTCTCTGTCGTGGCAGGATTCTTAGAGGTATTGACACTATAGATTTCTGGCGCCAGTCCTTTTACAACCTTGAACTGTAATGTAACGGTTGAAGGGTTGTTCTGTATGTCCCACGCACGGAACTGCAGTGTGTGTGGTCCCTCAGAAAGCTCTGGTAGGCTAAAGCCCGTTGTTCCTGAGGTATAGCTACCGAAGTCATATCGGAAGTTATCATTCAGAATATAGGTCTGTGTTAACTTGCCGTCGATGGTCAACTGCATGTCATGTCCGATACCATTACCTGAAGCGTTGATACCATCTTTATCCATTATCTGCGCAAAGAAGTAAGGAGTACTGTTGACCTCACCACCATTGACAAAAGAAGGAGAATTGAGATAAGCATAGATTGATGGACCAATAGAGTCGTTGTATACAATCTCAGAACCCTCTATCGTGAAGCCCTCTTCATGTCCTTGTGCCATGAGGGTGTGGTTGTCGTTAATGGCAGATAGATTCATCAAGCCTGTTCCTGCTGCATAGTTGATGTCGCGTGGTACGGCAAACGTGAAGGTAAACTCACCATTCTTGATACTATCCGTACCATTGTAGAGCACCTTCTGGCGGTCATAATATTGGAACGCACTTGCGGATGTGTCCTCTTGCTTCTTACATGTAATAAGTTCTTTTGTGTCACGTACGGTAGCAGTAAGTAGCCCCTTGAAGTCACCTTGCTTACTACCATTCTTTGCAATGTAACCTTTGACAGTTACAACGGAGCCACCTTTGAGTACAACAGAACCCGTTGTATTTGGTGTTTGTCCATTGATTGTCTCCACCTTAACCTCTAATGTTGGAAGATTCAATGAGAGGGCTGGGTCGCCTAATAAAGCATATTGCAGTTTATTTGGTGTGAGGTCGCTGTTAGAATTAATCAACTCACATTTAGCTAAACGCTGTGCTTCGCCCAATGTGGTTGGTTTACCATTTGTAAAGCTAAGTACGTGCTTGAGGAAGGCGGTGTTGATAGCCTTGTTATAGTAAGCATATACCGTACGAGTAGTACCCCAGAAAGCAACAGAGCCACCCTTCTTGTTTAGCATGGCTGCTTCACCGATAGTTGGGATAGTACCATCGTATGGCATGATATCACAACTGGCAGTAATCCAGAGCGGTAGATTAGTGTTGGTAAAGTTGGCAAAGTCGTTGAGGCGGAGTACTGCTTCATGAGAAATCTGGTCTTCCTTTCCGTGACCAGCATAATCCATGATAAGTGCACCTTGTGCCTGTTGCTGCTTGATAATAGCACTTACCTCAGGGTAGGTGTTACCGGTTGCTGATGATACACGAGTGTAAGCATCCCACATCACCTTCTTTACTTGATAGTCAGGATAGGTCGACATAATGGCTTCTGCGGTCTCATTGACATCGTGCATGTGGAGATTATTGTTTCCATCATCACCCATGAACATGATAACATTCTCCCAACTTCCGCCATTCTTATTCTCAGCATAGCCGATTGTCTTATCGACTAATACCTTTGCATCTGAAATCTCTGTCACAGGAAAGCGCCCAACTCCAAGGTCTTCTTTGTCACGTCTTAACAAGTCTCCACCTTCTCCGTCATCCATCAACGTAAACCAACCATCATTGACATAGCAGTCGGTCTCGCTGAATGAGTTCTCACTCTCGTAGGCAAGAAGATAGTCATCAGGGTTAAGGTTACGACAAGCACTGGTAACCATACGGTTGTCCCATACGCAGTCGCCAAAGAGTAGGAGCGACTGTGGAAGATTGTTACTGGTAGCACGGTCGTAAAGCATCTTCATGTAACGACGGTAAGCCATTGCATCAGGTGTCCCACTGGAGAATTCATTATAGAGTTCGTCTGCTGGGACAATACGTACAGAGATATTATCGTGTGTACGATGGAAGTCGGCTAAGCGTTCTGCCTGGGCTAATAACTTCTGACTTGTAGGGATGATAATCACCATGTTGACTGGTTCGTCAGCATGATGGTCTTGATTGGTTATGTTGTAAACATACTCAGGGGTTGGGAAGGATGCCTTCAAAGAAGGTGCTGGTGTAGGAGTAGGGTAGGTCATGATGAGGTAGTCAAGACGTGCTGGACCACCAGATAGGGTTGTTAGTTTGATACTGTCAACTGCATGGAGGGTGTTGAGGGTATAGGTCCTGACTTCTTCATAACCTTTGTCAAAGGATTCTTGTGGTGTGACTCTTATGTCACCAAGATATTGACCGTTTGCTTCTACCTTTATAACAGAAGTGTAGGTACCTGTTGTTACGGCTACCGTTAGTTTTGCATTTGTAGCACGTGCTTTGTTTGCTAAGGTGAATACTTTACCTTCGTTCAGCTTTAATGGAGTCTCTTCAAAGACGTTTCGACCTCCGTGATACCAACTGAAGTTATCTACCTCATGCAAACTATGATAGTCGCCTGCTGATGGATAGAAACTGTTGAGGAAGGTTGTGCTATCTGGAACAGTTGCAGGAGCGCTGTTGTTGTCTTCTGTTAGGAAGTAATAACCATAGTTAGAATAAGGGTTGCGGATTCTCTTTACCGATGTGTTGCTTTCCCAACTAACAGGACCGCGAGCATAGAAGAGTCGTCTACCATTGCTATTATAGGTTGGCACCTCTTTCAAATCATCAAATGAAGTGATGTCATCGGCTGTAAGAACCTCCTTCTGCAAGTTTCCACCATAGCCATAGATTTTGACTTTGTCAATGTTAGAGAAGCCCGCACGACGGATTAAATCATTGGTCAACTGATAGACACCATCAGCAGGAACACGTATTTTTGCCCACTTACCATTGGCAAGAATGGAATGTGTAGCGTAACGATTTGAGACAGTAGACGCCGATACGCCACCAGCACGAGTTTCAATACCTTTTGTTCTTTTTGTCGCTGTTTTCTTAGGACGCGATGTAAGTGCTATCATGAAACTGACGAGGAACTGCTTCTTTCCATTGTGCTGAACGATAGGCATTAGAGAGATCTCTAATACACCACGCTTGCGTTCCACAGTCATCTGCTGATGTATCTCTGGTAATGCAGGTGGGACAATACTTGTTAATGCGTTGTAGCGTTCAATGTCTGCCTTGCTCATGTCGATGAACTCAGGATAGCGTATCTCCAATTCGTAGGTAGAGTCAGCGTATTGTTCACCAACAGGGATAGCATAACGGAAATGTGTCAATAGCGAGTCTATTGTCACATCTTGAACCGTTAGGTTGAAAAATCTTTGCTGTTGAGCTGATAGTTTTATACAACCCAACAGAAGAATAAGGCAGAGTATTGCTGAACGTTTCATTAACAGCTTATTGATTCCTTTCGTCATTTTATTGATGTATTCCTCCTTAAGTTTTTTTGTCAGTTATTCCCTCTGTATGGTTGATTATTTGAGTTCCTTAATTGGAGAGTATAGATATCTATGTCATAAACGTTTAGAAATCTTTCGTTTACTCTCCTTAGCCTATTTGCAATTAAAGTCGAGAACCTTTTTCTCTTCTATGAATCCTTCCAAATGGTCATTGATATGTACAGGTCCACAACCTGATGGACAGCCTGTATAGATGATGTCGCCCGTCTTGAGGGTGAAGTAGCGACTAATGTAACTGATGATTTCATCTACTTTGTATAGCATATCAGTTGTACATCCTTCCTGAACCGTCTGTCCGTTGATATCAAGGTGGAAGCGGAGTCGTTGTATATCAAGGAATTTATCCTTTGACACCCATTCGCCTAAAGCTGCCGAACCATCAAATCCTTTGCAGAGGTCCCATGGTAGTCCTTGTGCTCTCAGCTTTTGTTGTAATTCGCGCGCTGTGAAGTCAATACCAACAGTCACAGCATCGTAGTATCTATGTGCGAAACGCTCTGAGATGGTCTTACCCAATCGGCAGATGCGTACCACGAGTTCCGTTTCATATTCAATCGTTCCCAAGTCATCGGGAATGAAGAAAGGCTTTTTATCTTTCAGTAGGGCAGAGTCTGCCTTAGTGAAGATTACTGGTCCTTCCTTTGTAGATAACGTTTCGTTTAGCGATTTATTATATTCGGCATAATTCATGCCGACTGCAAAGATTTTCATTGTTGGTAGTTTTAGGAAATTATTGGGCTTATTGGCCCTATTAGCCCAATTAGCCTTATTAGCCCAATTAGCCTAATAAGCCCTAACTTCTAATAAAAGAGAGTTGCAGGAGCCTAATGGCTATCCTGCAACTCCCATATCTTTCTTCTAATGAAGTTCTGTGATTACTCTGCAGAGAGAGTGAAGCGCTTGTAAGCAACAATCTTAAGATCCTTGCTCTGAGCCTTAAGCCACTCGCTAACGCTCTGCTTGTCGCCATCACCAAACTGGAACTCCTGATCAACGAGACAGTTCTCCTTGAAGAACTTATTCAGACGACCCTTAGCGATGTTCTGAATCATGTCCTCGTTGAGGTTTGCAGCCTTCTCAGCAGATACAGTCTTGCGAATCTCGATAGCCTTGTCAGCCTCCTCACGTGTCAACCAACCCTTCTTGATGTTAGACTCGATGTGGTCTTCACTGTCAACGAGGTTAGCGTTGATGCCTGCCTTCTTGATAGCAGCAACAACAGCCTTCTCAATCTGCTCTTCCTTAGTCTTCTCAACAGCTACCTTGAACTCCTCGTCCTTAACAGACTGTGGAATAGATGCCTCGTCGAGAGCTACTGGCTTCATAGCTGCAACCTGCATAGCTACCTTGTGACCAGCCTCTTCGTTGTTTTCATTGAGCTGAACGATAGTTGCGAGAGTGTGCTTGTTCATGTGGTCATAAACATACAAGTTCTCACCCTCAAGGAAGTTGTAGCCGTCGAGCTCCATCTTCTCACCAGTAACACCAGAACGCTGCTGAACTGCAGTAGCAGCATCCTCGCCATTAGCGAGCTTAAGTGCCTTAACCTCATCAAGGCTCTTGCACTTGTTAGCAACAGCAGCGTCCAGAATCTCCTGAACGAGGGCAATGAAGTCCTGACCGTTAGCAACGAAGTCTGTCTCACACTTGATAGCAACCATAGCAGCAAAGCCATCTACCTGCTTAACGAGTACACAACCGTTTGATGTCTCACGGTCAGAACGCTTAGCAGCGATAGCCAAACCACGCTCACGGATCAATTCCTTTGCTTTTTCGTAATCGCCTTCAGCCTCTGTGAGTGCCTTCTTTACGTCAGCCAGACCTGCGCCAGTCATAGCGCGGAGCTTCTTGATATCTTCAATAGATACAGCCATTTTTTTGTTTTCCTTTCTAATATTATTAAATATTGTGGGCGTTGATGAGGGATAATAAACTTCACCTATTATTATAAATAAGATAGAAGCTCATTAGCACTCACCAGCGCCCACTATGTTTCTTTTTAATTACTCAGCAGCTGGTGCCTCGTTCTCAGCCTTTGGAGCCTCTTCTGCCTTACGAGCAGCACGCTTTGGCTTTGCCTCAGCAGCCTCTTCAGCCTGCTCTGCAGCAGCCTTCTCGTCAGCCTTCTCAGCCTTACGCTCCTCAAGACCCTCTGCGATAGCACCGCAGCAAGCAGCGAGGATAGCCTCTACTGAATCCTTAGCATCGTCATTAGCTGGAATGATATAGTCGATGTTCTTTGGATCAGAGTTGGTATCAACGATACCGAATACAGGAATGCCGAGACGGTTAGCCTCCTTAACAGCGATGTGCTCCTTCATTACGTCTACAACGAAGAGTGCAGATGGCAAACGAGTCAAGTCTGAGATAGAACCGAGGTTCTTCTCGAGCTTAGCACGCTGACGTGAAATCTGCAAAAGCTCACGCTTAGAGAGGTTAGAGAATGTACCGTCGTTCATCAACTTGTCGATGTTCGTCATTTTCTTCACAGCCTTACGGATGGTTGGGAAGTTGGTCAGCATACCGCCAGCCCAACGCTCGTTTACGTATGGCATGTTAACAGCTGCAGCCTTCTCAGCTACAACTTCCTTAGCCTGTTTTTTAGTAGCGACGAACAAGATCTTCTTACCACTCTTAGCGATACCCTTGAGTGCCTCAGCAGCCTCGTCTACCTTAGCTACAGTCTTGTGAAGATCGATGATGTGGATACCATTGCGCTCCATGAAGATGTAAGGAGCCATAGCTGGATTCCACTTACGACGGAGGTGGCCAAAGTGACATCCTGCCTCCAATAACTGGTCAAAATTTGTTCTTGACATTTTGTTTGTTTTTACTTGTTTACTTTCTTTTTAATTCTTTCTTGGCGAATGAGCTTCACCACGCTTTGTTAGAATCAACTGACGGGTAGTCCCCGATAAGGAATCGCGTCAGTTTAGATACTAAACCATCTCCTTTGAACGAAACCTTTGAACTTTGAGCTTTGAAATTTGAACTTTAGCCTTTCAGCTCTTAACTTTGAACTTTGAGCTTTGAGTTTTGAACTTTACCTTTCTGCTTTGCTTTTATTCTTTTATCAAACAAAACATATCATAAAGTTCAATGTTCCAAGTTCAATGTTCAATGTCAATTGTTCAATGTTCCAAGTTCCAAGGAAAAATATTAACGCTTACTGAACTGGAAGTGAGCACGAGCCTTTGGCTGACCTGGCTTCTTACGCTCAACAGTACGGCTGTCGCGTGTCAGGAATCCCTGGTCCTTAAGTGCTTTCTTATCTTCAGCGTTAACCTTAACCAATGCACGAGCGATAGCAAGACGCAGTGCCTGGCTCTGACCAGTAAAGCCACCACCATCGAGGTTGGCCTTAATGTCATACTGACCTTCTACACCGAGCAACTGCAGTGGCTGCTTAACCACGTACTGCAGGATAGCTGATGGGAAGAATTCAGTTAAATCTTTCTTGTTGATTGTGATCTTACCGGTGCCCTCTGAGAGGTAAACACGCGCTACAGCGCTCTTACGGCGACCAATTGCATTAATTACTTCCATCTTTCTCCTTATTATTTATACTGGTTAATATCAATTGCCTTTTGGCTTCTGTGCCTCGAGACCGTTGAGCTCTGTACCTTCGATAACATAGAGGTTACCCAACAGATGACGACCTAAAGGACCCTTTGGTAACATACCCTAACAGCATGACGAATCATCTTGTCAATACCGTTCTTACGAGTACGAAGCTGTGCAGGTGTGTTGAAACGCTGACCACCAGGGTAACCAGTATAACGTGTGTAAACCTTATCAGTCTCCTTCTTACCAGAGAATACAACCTTAGCTGCATTGATAATGATTACGTTGTCACCACAATCTACGTGTGGGGTGAAAGTTGGCTTGTACTTTCCGCGAAGAAGCTTAGCTACTTTAGAGCAAAGACGACCTACAACCTGATCGCTCGCGTCAATAACGACCCACTCTTTCTTAGCTGTTTCCTTGTTTACGGAAATAGTCTTGTAACTTAAAGTGTCCATTCTAAAAAATTAATAATTTTACTACTAAAAAACGTTTTCTATTTTTACGACTGTGCTTGACCTAACCATGCTGCCCGGCCAAAGACAACACTATTAACACGTATCGTATGGGGTTCTAAGAAAATCCCCCTTAATAATCGGACTGCAAAGGTACTTATTTTCAACCTTATATAATTGTTTTGGATAGTAGGATTATGTGTAGTTTATGATTATTTAACTAAAATGCTTGTTCGCTTGAGCCTGTTATTGTGTTTCTCAAAGGTTTTGTCTAATGTTGTTTTTGCATCTTACCTTATAATATTTGGGTCTTCAGGATTTTGGAGTGATAAGTTTTGCCACTTGTGTTTAGAGTTTGAAGCAATGTCACACGGAGGCACGGAGAGGACGGTGGATTATTAAAACAAAGCAAAGGAAGTCACGGAGGCACCGTCGGTGCATAGAGTGACGGAGCTTGTTAGCCAAATTTATTAGCAATTTATATACAAAGCATTTATCTCAAAATAGTTATCAAGGATCTGTACGCTACACCTCCGTCGCTCTTTGTGCCGTCGGCACCTCCGAAACATTGCATAACCTCCGTCCCCTCCGTGACTCCGTGTGCCTATTATATAGACTTTTAGTTTATCACTCCATATTTCGGAAGACCCTAATATTTGTCATCATAAATGTTTGAACTTCTGCCTTACTAAATAGTCAAAATATTACTCCTAAGACACTGCGAATGTTTTTAAAAAAACTTAAAAAAACAAAGTGGGGAAGTCAAAAAATGGTAAAAAAAGATAGAGGTTTATCATAGTTTTATTTATTTTTTTGCAGCGCTATAAAGCTACTTCTATGTCTGAAAAAGAAGGGCATAAGTCCGTGGCTTATTATATTATAATAGGTGAAACATAAAAACATAAACAAATATAACAGATTAAACAAAGATGAATTTTAAATCTATTTTATTAGGCGCGGCTTTGGCCGTTAGTCCTGTGTTCGGTTTTGCCGACAGTAATATCAAGATGGTTGTCGGAACCTATACTGATGCTGGTAGTCAGGGGTTGTATTCATTCTCTTTCGACCAGTCTACAGGTAAGGCATCGGGTATCACTTCGTTGAAGGTTGACAATCCTTCTTATTTTACTTTTAGCAAGGATGGTCGTAATATCTATGCTGTTAGCGAGAAGAATAATGCGACAGCTGTTCTTAACAGTATTGGTTACGACCCTGTAAACGGTACTTTCGCTTTTAAGAACTCACAGCTGACGCATGGTGGCGACCCTTGTTATGTGTCTACAGATGGCAAGATTGCACTTACAGCTAACTACTCTGGTGGTACTATTTCAGTCTTCCCAATTCTTAAGAATGGAACACTCGATAAGTCTTTGTTGCAGTTGGGTAGTGTGAAGGGTGGTCCTAACCGTTCACGTCAGAACACACCTCATGCACATTGCGCTATCTTTGCACCTGATGGTTATATCCTTACAACCGACTTCAGTGGCGACCGTATTCTTTGTTTCTCTTATAACAAGCGTGATAAGAAGTTAGAGGATCACGGTGTCGCTGCTCATGTAAAACCTGGTTCTGGTCCACGTCATCTTGTTTTCTCTCCTAATGGTAGATATGCTTACCTTATGAACGAGTTGTCTGGTAAGGTGATTGTTTATAGTTATAGCGACGGTAAGTTGAAGGAACTTCAGTCTATCGCTGCTGATAACGCTAACGCAGGTGGTGGTGCTGATATCCATGTCAGCCCTGATGGAATGTTTGTTTATGCCAGTACACGTCTGAAGGGTGATGGTATCACTATCTTCCGTGTAGGCAATAAGGGTACTTGACTCGTGTGGGTGCACAGCTTACTGGTAAACATCCACGTAACTTTGCTATCACACCAAATGGCAACTTCCTGCTCGTTGCTTGTCGTGACGATAACTCTATACAGGTTTATTCACGTGATAAGGATACGGGTTTGCTTAAGAATACTCATCAGGATATTGTCCTCAGCCACCCTGTTTGTGTGAAGTTCTATCCAGAGTAAGGTTCTTTTGTGGAGTTAAAGGAGTTAAGGAGTGAAATGGAGTTAAGACAATAGTCTTTTCCCTTTCACTCCTTTTGCTGTTATATTTTACCATTGTCTTAACTCCTTAACAGCCCTTTAATATTTCAACTCCTTATCTAGCTATTGTTTAATCTCCACTTTGCCCTTAATACTATTAAATTAGCATCTTAACTTCTTGATTCATAGATGTATTGGTGTTGTTAAATATATTAAAATACCTTTATGCGTATTCATGATACTAGTAATAATATGTATCTTTGCACAATATAAAGAAATGTATTCAAGATTGTTTGATAAATAGGTATGTTCTCAATAGGGGTCTTTACGACTATTTTATGATAACAGAAATACAATTAAACATTGAATATTAATAAAAAATCTATTTATATTTATGCAAAGAAAAGATTACGTAAAGCCTAATACAGATGTATTGAGCCTTTACACTGATGAGTTTATGGAGAGTGGGTTCCACACACAAAGTGGTATACATGGTAGTATTGATTCTGGTGAAGATGCAGGTGATCCAGAAGAATCTAACCCAACAGCCTTCTAAGAGTTAAAGACTATTTTTAAACGTTATGGGATAAAAAGATATCCCAGCACATAATTAAGTATTAAGAAAACAAATGAAGAAATTACTTTATTCATGTATTGCTTTCTGTACATTGGTACTCGCTGGTTGTGCAGACCAAGATGTTGCAGAGACAAATGCGACTAATAATGATGGACCTGGTGTAAAGGTTTCTATGGCAATGGATGGTGAAATGCAGAGCGATGCTGCTGCAGCAACACCTAACAGTCGTGCTATTGGCTATGAAGTAAAGGACAACGGAGGTTTCCCAACTGCTAAAGGTCTTTACGATGGTGTTGGAGCAAGTGCACATGAGCTTGCTACAGGTACAAAGGTCCCTGTTATACTTATATTCAAAAGTGACAACGCAAGCCAGCCTGTAACAAAGGTGAAGACTCAGTGGACTTACACACAGGGTGGTAAGTTGACATTGGAGCCAAGTGAGACATTTGAGATGAAAAGCGGTACAAACCTTAGTCAAGGTACATGGTATGTATGTGGTATCTTAGGTGGTGAATTGGACAACACAAACAGTAATGTTAAGTTCGATGGCTTTGTTGGAGATTATACACCTACAACAAGTGGAAGCAAGACTACCTTTGGTGCAGAAATCCCTTATATCTTCGGTTGGCGTAAGTTGGAAACTAACCAAGCAAAGAAAACGATTAAGGCAAAGGATCCTGTTCGTTTCAAGCAGTTTGGTTCTATCGTACGCTTGAAGGTGACTAATAATACTGGCTTCAGCTTTAAGTATAATGGTGTTCGTATCATCACAAGTAACATTCTTGTTGGTCAGTTCGACCTAAGCTCATTTGATAATGTAGCAACTTCAGACCTTGCTGATACACAAGATGGCGTCCTCAATGATGCAACATCTGCAGCCTATAAGAAGGTATTCAAGGCATTTAATTTCACTCAGCGTGCTACTACTGATGCTAAGATAACAAGCTTGGCTTCAACAAATAAGTTCAGTATGCACAATGACCTTAGCTATTACGATTATAAGTTTAATGACTTCGTAACACTTGCAAATGGTGCTCCTGCTACAGGTTATGTATATGTATGGATGGCTCCTAAGCAGCAGACTGTGAATATATACAGTTCGCAAGAAGGAGTTGGTAGTCCTGTTGAGACAAAACAAATCTCTAAAACACAGTTCATGTTGATGGCAATGCCTACAGAGACAAGTGCAGGAAACAAGGTTGTACCAACATCTATCAATATGATACCTGCTTATGGTACACGTGCTGACTATGTGTCTGGTAGAAACTATCCAGCTAAGGGCAGTGTTGTATACAACTTCCCTCCATTGAGCTATATTGCTAAGCATAGCAACTTTGGTACAGAGGCTGAACTGTCAAATGCCGCTACCCAAGACGCTGCACATACAGAGAAATATTCATACAGTGAGATAGAGAGTAGCGTTAATAACCAAGCAAAGGTTCCTTCAGGCTTTATGTTTGCACACCATGAATATTGGCGTAGTATTATTCCTCAATTCTTTGGATTCTCTGGTTTCCGTAATAACGGAACTAAATATAACTGTTCTATGGGCATAGTATCACCAGCAAGATTACCAGGCTGGAGTGAAACGAAACTTGTTTTCCAATCTTACTCTAAAGGTGTAAGAGATAGCCAAGGAAATCTAATAGCTTATATGATTGGTTTGTCAAAGCAACCAGACTATATAAGCAACACTGGTGAAGGACAAGCTTACCAAGGTTATGCCAAGAATCCTTTAACAAGAGCAAGTTCTGGTGCTTTCGAATCAGCACCATGGATTGACAAGAATGACTATCGTTATGTTATGCGCTGGGAAGACAAGAATGGTAATGCTATTCTTAAACAGCGTTATCTTGGTCCGCGCTTTGTACTTGATATGGACGATATAGCAAATGAAGACTTCTGGGCAGCACCAATTACTGGTACATATCCAGATGATGTAGAACGTATCGTTCCTTATACAGGTATATATGATGTTGCATCAACTAAAGACCCTTCAAAACCTGCTAGTTCAAATGAAGGACAAACATGGTGGTACTTTAATACAAACACTGTTGGTAAGTGTGCACAATATTGGACACCAGATGATGCACCAGTTGGTGGACGTTATGCAACTCAAGCTCCTAGTGGTGGTGCAATGCAAGATAATGCCCACCAAGCACCAAAGTTGTCTGTAACATTTAGATATTCAGTTGTTGCAGATGATGTAAGTGGATTCTTCAACTGTTATCTTTACACACGTACGCCATTAGATCAGGATCATAAGAAGTCTTATGTAAATGACTCACGATTTGTTGAAGGTCTCATCATGAAGGCTCCTGTACGTTTGTGGAAGACAACTCCATACGCAGACTAATTCGCTAACATTAGAATTATCTATAATATTAAGTATCTGTGGTATCCGAAAGGGTATCACAGATATTTTTTTATGTGGGTTTTTAGTCGGCGTATTGATGCTCCGCACATATCGTGTTGATGCTCCGCACGAATGGTGCGGGGGCTTAGCACGGATGGTGCGGAGGGCTAAACACATTGTTATATATAGACGATAAAGGGACAAATTACTTGCAAATACAAAAGAAAGGATGTATCTTTGTTGCAGTAACTCAGGCGCAACCATTACGCAGCATCCTAATGGGAACACCATAACTAAAAGTAGCAATGAACAAAAGAAATCTTTTCCTTTATGCAGCCTTGACAGCTCTTTCTGTATCGGCTACGGCACAGACAATGAAGATTACACGTGATGGTGACACAACGATTGTAAAGATAGCAAAGTCGCCAAAGTATCTTCTCCTTCCGATTGAAGAGGGGAAAGACGAGGCGCAGGTGATACTCGATAATGGTAAGAAGACCGATACGTGGATGGATGTAAGATTAGTACAAGGGAAGACCGACTATTATGTTCCTTTCAAACTCAATAAGGGTAAGACTTCCGTTGTCAAGATTCTGAACCTAAAGGCAGATGTACTGGCACTTCAAAAGGACAACTGAAACTTTCAAACGTGTGGGACGTTACCAATACCGACTACTATCGTCCTTCTTATCATCATACCCCTTCTTACGGATGGATGAATGATCCTGTTGGAATGTTTTATAAAGATGGGGTCTACCACCTCTGTTATCAATATAACCCTTACGGCTCTATGTGGGGAAATATGCACTGGGGACATGCTGTCAGTCGTGACCTTATCCATTGGAAAGAGGTTGAGCCGACGCTGCAGCGTGACCCTATGGGACATATCTTCTCGGGTAGTACGGTAATAGATAAGGACGGTACGGCTGGTTATGGTAAGAATGCGATTATCTCCCTTTATACCTCCGATAGCAAGGAGAATGCCCAGACACAATGTATGGCTTATAGCACCGATGGCGGTTATACCTTTCATAAGTATGAGAAGAATCCAGTTTTGAAGCCTTTTGATGGTGTGAAGGACTTCCGCGACCCAAAGGTCTTCTGGTATGAGCCACTGCAGAAGTGGTATATGATTGTTTCTGCCGACAAAGAAATGCGTTTCTATTCGTCGCCTAACTTGAAAGATTGGACCTACGTCAGTGCTTTCGGTAAGGGTTATGGTTCACAACCCAATCAGTTTGAATGTCCCGACTTCTTTGAACTCCCTGTTGATGGCAATCCAAATAAGAAGAAATGGGTGATGATAGTGAATATCAACCCGGGCTGTCTCTTTGGTGGTAGTGCTACGGAGTACTTGTAGGTGACTTCGATGGGACGAACTTCACCTGCGATAGCGACCCTTCTGTGGCTAAGTTCCTCGATTATGGTAAGGACCATTATGCCACAGTTACCTTCTCAGGCGTTAAAGACCGTGTGTTGGGAATAGCATGGATGAGCAACTGGCAGTATGCTAACGTTACGCCTATCCGTCAATATCGTGGCGCCAATACGCTTCCACGTGAGTTGAAACTCTTCACAGGTAAAGATGGACAAGTCTATATGTCTTCTAATATTGCACCAGAGGTAGCCTACCTAAGAAGAACCTATAAGCGTCTGCCCGACCTTATTGTAGCTAAGGAAAGGGAGGCAAAGAACGTAACAGTAAGTAAGGAGAACGCCTTTGAAGTAGAGATGGATGTAACGCCAAACAAGGCTTCCAAGGCGGGAATAGTCCTTTATAATGATAAGGGTGAGAAGGTAGATATCTACTTTGATATCAAAGCTGGGCGATTAGTTATGGACCGAACGGAGAGCGGAAAGGTTAAGTTTGGTGAGAAGTCAGAACCTCATAAGATTGAAACCGACTATGACGACCGTCAGGAACAGAAGGCTTTAGGGGTGAAGCGCAAGGTGAACTCCATTAATTATAAGAATGACTTTGCACTCGGTACATGGGCACCATTGAGCCTTTGCGACCCCGACACCTACCACTTGAACATCTTTGTTGACAAGTGTTCTGTCGAAATCTTCGTCGATGGTGGGCGTATCTCTATGACCAACCTTGTCTTCCCAACCGAACCTTATAACTCTATCAAGTTCTATTCTGATGGCAATAGAGCCTCCTTTAAAAACATAAAGGTGTGCGAGTTAGGAATATTGAAGCGTTAATAGATAGTATTTAACCCATATCGATTATTATAGGCTAAACACATTTTGTTCTAATGACCGATTGCGGTTTAAGTAGAGGCTGGAGTTATATGCTTTTTATTAAGAACGGACAAGAATGGAAATGTTAAAAAGATAGTCAACGCTGGCTTAGTAGATACAGAATTACTTACTTCTATACTTGCAAATACAGAAGAAAGAATGTAACTTTGTTGCGGTAAACCTGTATTATCTCAATTGTTTTTTTGGGATTATATATAATCTACTTGATAATTATGCAGATGAAACAATGGCTATATGTCGTTTTTCTTACATTGGTGTTTTCAGCCTGTTCGGATAACAACGTAAAAAAATATGTTATAGGAGTATCTCAGTGCTCTGAAGATATTTGGCGTGATAAGCTCAACAACGAACTTGTGATGAGTACCTATCAGCATGATAATGTAACACTGAAATTTGCTTCAGCTAATGATAATGACAGGTTACAGAAACAACAGATTGAACAGTTTATAAAGGAAGGGGTCAACCTTCTTATTGTTTCTCCCAATCAAATTCATACGATTTCATCGGTCATCGATAAAGCATACGATGCAGGAATCCCTGTTATCCTCTTCGACCGTAAGACCGATTCAAGAAAGTATACAGCCTTTATAGGGGCTGATAACTATGAGGCAGGACACGAAATAGGCTATTTCATCGGGCAGCAGTTAGAGGGTAAAGGGAATATTGCAGAGATTTGTGGATTACAAGCATCGTCTCCTGCAATCGAACGAAACAGAGGTTTTATGGATGCACTGAAGAGTTACCCTAATGTAAAGGTCGTGGCTCGTGGGTATGGAGACTGGATAAAAGAAAGTGGTGTCACGGCTATGGATAGTATACTTGTGCAGTCTAAGGAGTCTTTCCAATATGTCTTTGCACAAAATGACCGCATGGCTTTAGGTGCTTTGCAATCTATAAAGAAGCATAAGGTTAAGGGAATAAAAATAGTTGGAATAGATGCTCTTCCTGTACCAGGAGGAGGTATGGAGAATGTTCGTGATGGTAATTTAGAAGCTTCTTATATCTATCCTACCCGAGGCGATTCGGTTATGCAACTCGCGTTGAATATCCTTGAGAAGAAGCCTTATAAGCGTGACAACTATCTAAAAGGTGCATTGGTAACAAAGGCAAACGCTAATGTTTTACTTATGCAAAATGAAGAGATGAACAAGCAGACCGCCCGTCTCAATGCACTTCATGGGAAGGTAGATACTTATTTGGTGCAATATAATCATCAAAAGATGTATATTGTGCTTTTTAGCATAATCCTTCTCTTGCTGATAGGTATTATGGTTTATATCTATCGGACCATCCTTATGAAGCGAAGAATAGAGGAAGAAGCCAACAAAGCAAAACTTCAGTTTTTCACAAATATAAGTCATGAATTGCGTACACCACTTACGTTGATAGCTGATCCAGTGAACTATATCATCCATGATGATAACCTTAATTCACAACAACGAAGTATGCTTCAGATAGTACAACGTAATGTGCTTGTCCTGACACAATTGGTCAGTGAGATCCTTGACTTCCGTAAGGTGCAGAATGGTAAGATGGAACTACGCCTCTCCGACTTTAATCTTGCGGAAAGTATGAAACAATGGATTAAGCTTTTCAGTGCCTCTGCACAAAAGAAGCATATTACCATTAGTATGGATGCCCCTGATACAATCATGCTCAGAGCAGATCAAGATAAGATAGAGCGAATCTGTTATAATCTTCTTAGTAATGCCCTAAAATATACGTCTGAAGGTGGAGAAATCTCTCTGATGGCTAAAGAGGAGGGTGGACGTGTTATGATTAGTGTGGCAGATAATGGTTGTGGTATTTCAAGTGATGAGCTTCCTTATATTTTTGATCGTTTCTATCAAGCAAAGAATGCAGGACGTGGTACGGGTATTGGGTTGGCTATTGTGAAAGCTTTCACAGAATTGCATCACGGAGAAGTAAGTGCTACAAGTATAGAGGGAAAAGGAAGTACCTTTACTATTCATATTCCTGTTAGACAGAAAGGAGAGGTAACTAACCAGCCTACAGAGAAAATAGAACAATTGGTTGAGCCATCATCCGCAGAAGAAGTTCCGAATCAAGCTCGTCATATAGATGAACTTATACAGCCTTATCAAACAGATAAACCAGAGGTGTTAATCATTGATGATAATATCGATATTCGCACTTATTTAAGGTCGGTACTATCCGAAAAGTATAATGTGAGTGAAGCCGCTGATGGAAAAGTCGGTTTGGAACTTGCACGGAAAATAGTTCCAGATATAGTGTTGTCGGACATTATGATGCCTGTGATGGACGGATTAGCGTTTTGTCAACAGCTGAAAACGGATAAAGCTATCAGTCATATACCTGTCATTTTACTGACAGCACGTAGTCTTGATGAGCAACGCGCTGAGGGGTATGAGCATGGCGCAGATGCTTATTTGTCCAAACCATTCTCACTTCGCCTACTCCTTTCACGTATTGATAATCTCATAGAAAGTAGGAAAAAGTTGAATCAAACATGGTCAAAAGGTGTTGAGGACGATGAAATCGGTAATATTTCGAATGAAATTGATAAATCTTTCCTCAAGCAATTGCGAAAGATAATACAAGAAAACCTTGCAAATAGTGACTTAAGTGTAGAGCAGATTGGCGATGAAATCGGACTTTCTCGTGTACAACTTTATCGGAAAGTAAAGGCTCTTACGGGATATTCTCCTGTAGAAATTGTACGTAAAGCCCTGTCTCACTCGTGCCCGTCATCTCCTTCAAACGACTGAGCGAACGGTGTCAGAAGTGGCTTATGCTGTTGGCTTCTCTACGCCCAGTTATTTCTCAAAGTGCTATAAAGACGAGTTCGGGGAGAGTCCCAAGAAGTGATTTGTACGCAGTTTCTCTTTGAAGAGAATAAAAAGGGCCTTTTTTTCTTATAAATCGTTCATTTGCTATAAGGATTTTGTTTAGGTAACATTTGTTGTATGTAAGGAACGATTATTTTATGAGCTTTCTCCTTGTTGATAGTAATTTTGTGGCAGAAATTTTATAAATCCAGAATTACTAACATCAATCATTTTCTAAATGGAAAGCCTAAGGAAAATTATTTCGAGTGCAGTATTGCTTATGTTCTGTTCGCTTATATATGCTCAGAACAAGGTAACTGCCAGTGGTACAATTGTTGACGAGACTGGTTCTCCTGTCGTTGGTGCCACAATAATGGAGAAAGGTACAGCCAATGGAACGGTAAGTGACATTGACGGTAACTTTAGTTTAAGTACAAATGAGGGTACACCTCTCACAATCTCTTACATTGGTTATTCTACTATTGAAGCCAAGGCTGCAGCTAAGATGAATATACAGCTGAAGCAAGAAGCCAATGAATTGAACGAAGTCATCGTAACAGGTTATACAACTCAGCGTAAGGCAGACCTTACTGGTGCCGTATCAGTTGTGAAGACTGATGCTGTCAAGACATCTCCAGATGCTGATCCAATGAAGGCACTTCAGGGACGTGTGGCTGGTATGACTATCACAGACACCGGTTCGCCGTCAAGTACTGCAACAATTCGTATCCGTGGCATCGGATCATTCAACTCTTCTCAGGATCCTCTTTTTATTGTAGATGGTGTGCCAATGACAAACGGTATCAATACACTTAACTCTAACGATATCGAGAGCATGCAGGTTCTGAAGGATGCTGCTTCAGCAAGTATCTATGGCTCACGTGCTGCTAATGGCGTTATTATCATTACAACAAAACAGGGAAAGAAGGCTGACAAAATAAAAGTAGACTTTACAGCTAATCTTACTGCTCAGTTCTATACAAAGCAGTCAAAGATGAAACTTCTTGATACTAAGGGTTATGCTACCGCAATGGCTCAAGCTGCACTTAATGATGGTATAGATCCTGTAGCGTACGCAAGCAACTATGGCCTGAACCTCAATGCTGCAGAAGGTGTGGGAATCAGGGTATGGAATCCTACAACAAATCAGTATGTAAACTATACTATAAATGGTCTCTATGACGGTTTTATCAATGCTAAGCGTACCATGATGTTCTCAGATACAGATTGGGTCAGAGAAATTTCTCGCACAGGTTTCTCCCGTAATTACAGCGTATCTATCTCTTCTGCTACAGATAAGTTAACATCGATGCTCTCTTTGGGTTATAAGAAAAATGATGGTATCCTGAAGTACACAAACTTCTCAAGTATTCAAGCTCGTTTGAATAACTCGTACAGACTCAATAACATCCTCAAAGTTGGTGAGAACTTCACTATAAGCTACAACAAACAGGTTGATGGTGCTCCTATGGAGAATGCTCTGAAGATAAGCCCAATAGTACCTGTCTATGAAAAGAACGGTGTTACATTTGGTGGTCCTGTTGGTGGTATGAGCGACCGACAGAATCCTATGCGCGAACTGTATCATAATAAGGATAATCATCTTGACTATTGGCATGTATTCGGAAATATGTATGTTGACATTACCCCTATCAAGGGGCTGTTGTTTCGCTCAAATTTCGGAGTCGACTATACTACATCATTCATTAATGCACTGACGCATACCTTTGCATCAGATGTCGTGAATAACAATACAGCAAGAACCGACCTTGGTCAGACCAACAATACTAATTACACATGGTCTAACACTCTGAACTATCTCTTTGATATAAAGAATGCTCATCATTTCAATGTACTTCTTGGTTCAGAAATCAATAAGCAAACTTATCTTGATTTCCATGCTATTTCTGAGGGATATGCTCTGGAATCAGTGGAATATATGTACCCAAATGCAGCAACTGGTACAGCTCGTAACACTGGTGCAATGGTTGGATACCGTCTGGCTTCATTCTTTGGTAAGGTTGACTATAACTACAACGACTTGCTTCTTGCATCTTTCACACTACGTCATGATGGTTCAAGCCGTTTTGGAAAGAACAACCGTTGGGGTAATTTCCCCTGCAGCATCACTGGGTTTCCGTATCTCACAGCTACTTAAAAAAGACTGGCTTGACGACCTGAAGCTTCGTCTTTCTTGGGGTAAGACCGGCAATCAAGGCATTGACAATAATGCACACTATGGCTTGTATGTTGCGGACTATGGTCTTGATCGTACTACATCAACAGCCTACGATCTCAATCTTGCAGGTAGTGGCACCTTCCCATCAGGCTATCGTGCAATACAGACAGCTAATGAGAACTTGAAGTGGGAGACAACCACACAATATAATATAGGTATTGACTATAGTCTGTTCCGCAGCAGTCTTTATGGAACAGCCGATTTCTATATCAAGAACATTACAGACATGCTTATCAACCCAGGATACCTTGCTGCAAAGGGAGAGGGTGGAAGTCAGTGGCAGAACGGCCCATCGCTTCGCGACTGGGGTATGGAACTTACCTTAGGTTACCGTAAGAACTTTTCTAATGGCTTAGGCATCGATATTAATAGTAACATTGATCTCTTCCGTAATCGTGTAACATCTCTTCCAAAAACAACAACAGGTGCTTATGCACACACTTCAAAGCAGAATATTGTTGAGGCAAAAAAACCTTATGGTAGTATTGTAGGATATGTTGTTGACGGACTCTTCCAAAACCATATGGAGGTTTATGCGTCAGGTCAGCCTAACGCTCGTGTAGGTGGTCTGAAATATGCTGACCTGAATGGGGATGGACGTATCAATCAGGATGACCAGACATGGATTATGAATCCCGTACCTGCATTCTCTTATGGTCTGAATGTTGCGGTGAGTTACAAGAACTTTGATCTCAGTATGTTTTGGCAAGGTGTAGCCGATCAGATATCTACAACAATCAGAAATTCCAGACAGATTTCTGGAGTATAACTGATGCAGGTTCAAACAAGGGAAACCGTATGCTTAATGCATGGACATCCGATAATACTGATTCTTCAATCCCAGCTCTGACAACTAACAATACTGCTGACGAAGGTCGTGTTTCTACGTATTATGTTGAGAACGGTTCTTACCTGAAGCTCCGCACACTGCAGCTTGGGTATAACGTTCCTGAGAAGTTTATCTCAAAGCTCAAGATGTCCAGCCTCAGAGCATATATCTCAGGTCAGAATCTTCTGACACTCAAGAGTTCCAGTCTGACATGTTCAGATCCAGAGAATCCAAGCTGGGCTTATCCATTGGCCACATCTATTTCGTTTGGTCTGCAGGTAGGATTCTAAAGATAAAACGATATGTTCATCATAAAAAGATTATAACAATGAAAACAATCATATATAATAATATCAAAAAGGCTTGTATGACTCTTTGCCTGGTTGGTTCCTTGGCAAGTTGTAACGATTATCTGGAGTATAAGCCAACAGCAGTTGTCGATGAGCAGCAGGCATTCCAAAAACCAGACGAGATGGTGAATAGTGCCTATGCCATGCTGGGTGATGACTGGTATGGATACCCTTTCAATCTCTGGACATATGGTGATGTGGCGTCTGATGATGCTCTCAAGGGTGGTTCAGGAACAACAGATACAGATTATCATCAGGTGGAAGTGTTCACAACTCTTACCCCTACATTAGGACATCTTGACGAGTTGTGGTATCATCTCTATATTGCTGTCAGCCGTTGTAATCGTGCTCTCGTGGCACTGCAGGATAATGGTGAGGCGAAACTCGGTGCTGAGACGACAAAACAGCGTATTGCTGAGGTGAAGTTCCTTCGTGCTCATTTCTATTTCAAACTAAAGATGGTGTTCAATAAAGTGCCTTGGATTGACGAGGATGCTTATCGTAATAACAGTCAGGAGCAAATTAAGAATGATGAGTACACAGCAGAACAGCTATGGGATAAAATCATTGCTGACTTTAAGGAGGCTTATGATGTTCTTCCAGCAACGCAGTCTCAGGGCGGACGTGTCAATAAAGTTGCTGCCGCCGCTTATCTTGCAAAATGTTATCTTGAGAAAGGATGGGGTGACGGCTACGAGGGTAGCACTGGTGCCAACTTTGTCAATAAGGAGGATATGAAGAAGGTTGTTGAATACACTGATGTAGTGAAGAGCTCACAATATGGCTATCTTGAGGACTATGGTGACATATTCCTTCCAGAGCATCACAACAGTAAGGAAAGTATATTTGCAGTACAACATTCTAATTACGAGGATGACCACACAACTTACGGACGTGGCAACTGGTCAAATGTTCTTAATGGTGTATGGGGTATATGGTCATGCGGATGGGATTTCCATAAGCCATCACAGAACTTCGTAAATGCTTTCAAAACTCACAACGGACTTCCACAGTTTAATGACTATGCGGATGAAAATGCCCACCCAGTAAATGGAGCACCATCATCTCAAAAAATGGGATCCAAGATTGTTCCACACAGTGGGTATGCCTTCATTCCCTTATAAGTACGAGGGAGCCTACACGCTGACAACTGCGAACTCACGTACGCCTAACACCTATGGTTATTATTGCTCTATGAAAGAGGTTCCGCAGCGTTCAAAGGGAGAGACATACAACAGCCCATGGCAGTCTTTCGCAATGAATGACTATGTAATTCGCTATACCCAGTCAATGCTCGACCGCGCTGAGGCTCTTATCGAATTGGACCGTTTTGTTGAGGCACGCCAGATTATCAACGATATCCGTCAACGTGCAGCCAACTCCATCAATAAGCATATCTCTTATGCCGCTAATCAGTGTGAGATAAGTCTCTATCCTGATACATACTTCCAGAATAAGGAGAAGGCACGTTTGTGTCTGCGCTGGGAGCGTCGTCTGGAGATGGGTATGGAGCATGAACGTTTCTTTGATCTCCGCCGCTGGGGGCTTCTCTCAACAACTCTCAACAATTACTTTAAGAAAGAGCAGAATGATGAATACAATGGACAGAAGTATGCGCAGTATTATAAGGGTGCACATTTCACGCCAGGCAAGAACGAGTACTTCCCTGTACCTTATCCACAGTTGTATTACATCCCAGGACTTTACTCTCAGAACAGAGGATACTAAGTTAGAGAAAAGAAGTAAAATAGACAGAAATTATGAAAAAGATATCAATCATATTAACGGTATTGGTTGCGCTTATCTTTACTGCTTGTCAGGACAAGGATATCGAAAGAGCTCCAATGCTTCTTCAGGCTATCAATGCTGAAGAGATAACAGGTAATCTTACAGGTGATGACTACACATGGACATGGCCACAGCTAACACCAGGCCAGTCAATGTATGTTATGGTTTATGAAGGAAGTACATTGCTTTCTTCGGAGACTGTCACAGGCAACAGTTTTACGCACAAGAGTGTTCAGACCAACGTTCCTTTTGTTTATGTCTTCAAAGTCAGCGACGGTGATAATGTCTCTTCTGGTGTAGTAAAGAATTATACACGTGAGGGTGCAACACAGATTACAGGTCTTTCTATGTCACAGGTTGAGAAGGGACGTGGATATGACGCTGCCATCACATGGAATAAAACTACTGATGCCACATCCATCGAGTTAATAGCTACCAATGGCACGCGGACTATTCATGAGACGCTCTCAGGTTCTGTTTATAGCTATACAATTCCTAACGTAGTATATGGCGACACATGGAACGTTACTCTGCGTGCTATCAACGATAAAGGAACCTCAATGGCAACAACGTCAAGCCTGAAAATCGGTAAGACGGCTATCGCATTCCTCAGCATATATGCTACGCCAGAGGAACTCATTGCTAATGGTGACGATGACGAAGCATCTGCATGGCTGTGGCTTCATAAAAACATATCCTAACGCACAGTTCGTTTATTTCGGTAATATTAAGTCGGCTACTGACATGGAGCCTTATCGTGTGGCATTTTGGTTGCGTGACCTTGAGCAAGGTACAGAGGATGATGTATGGAGTCTTCCAGCGGTTGTGAATTCTGCAACACCTTACATCTCAGAATGGTATAAAAATGGTGGAAATATACTGCTCTGGCAGCATGCAACAGCTTACCTCACTAACCTTGGTCGCTTTGAGCAAAGTCTATTCCGAGGAAATGACCATACTATCGGTATTGGACGTGGTGGTATCAATAATGATAACTGGAGTATGGGTGCATGTTTGAACATCGAAGGAAGTCTCATAGACTTCACTACTCATCCTATCTATAAGGGGATCCCAGTACGTATTTCTAACGGCATCAAACTCATTGATATGAAGGGACCTGGATGGACCGAGGATCATAACTGTCTATACTTCAACATCCCTTCTGTACTGTCTGGCATAGCTAATGACAAACTCTCTGCCTATACTACAATAACAGAGACTTACGGCATATATCCTCTTGGCGTATGGGATTCGCAAATAAGGTCAGTTTCACAACTCAATGTCTGGGAATGCCGTCAGGGCAACAGTGACTTCAAAGGTACAGCAATCTGTATCGGTAATGGTGGTTGCGAATTCTCTATGCGTAATGCTGATGGCTCTGCAGATGTAAGTGCCCATCCAAAGAACAACGTCAACCAGGAGTCAATTCTCAAGTTGGCTAAGAATAGTATCGAATATCTCAAAACTCGCTAACAAAACATTCTATATCAAAAGTTATGAAGCAAATACTTATAACAACTTTGCTTATACTCATGGGATGCGTCTCGTCGGTAGCCCAGAGTCAGGTACAAGTTCTTAGTGAGCGCCATGCTATGCAGCGTATCTCTGGGCAGAAGAATTATCTTATGTTGCCTGTCGAAGAGGCCGAAGAAGGGGCACATGTAAAGATAATTTATGATAACAAAATTGTCAAGGAATTCAATGTTCGTCTTGCTGTCAACAAGGTGGACTATTATGTGCCTGTTGACATTTCAGTAATTAATGGTAAGAATGCACTCATTGACGTAGACTTTGGGGATGGCCGCAACAGAAGACATAGTGATATAAAGAACTATGTATGCTGGACAAAGATTGATTATACAGATAAGATAGATACGGCCAATCGTGAGACACGCTGGCGTCCTATATATCATCATACCCCTACATACGGATGGATGAACGACCCTAATGGTATGTTTTATAAGGATGGCGTGTGGAATCTCTACTTCCAATATAACCCTTATGGCTCAACATGGGAGAATATGACATGGGGACATTCCACGTCTACTGACCTTGTGAACTGGACATATCAGGGCGATGTAATAGAGCCTGATGCCTTAGGTACAATATTTTCTGGTTCTTCTGTAGTTGATTATAAAAACACTGCCGGATTTGGAGAAGGGGCCATCATCTCTTATTACACCTCTGCAGGTCAATCACAGACTCAGAGTATGGCATATAGTACCGACAATGGTATGACTTTCAAGAAGTATTCTGATAATCCTATATTGACAAGTAATATTCCTGATTTCCGTGACCCAAGGTTCTTTGGAATGATGAGGCTTCTCACTGGAATCTTATTCTTGCAGCTGGACAGCAGATGAATATATATAGTTCAAAGAACTTAAAAGACTGGAAGTATGAGAGTTCTTTTGGAGAAGGATATGGTAATCACGGCGGCGTGTGGGAATGTCCTGATCTATTAAAGATGGGTGATAAGTGGGTGCTTATCTGTAACATTAACCCCGGAGGTCCCTTTGGTGGAAGTGCAACTCAATACTTTGTTGGTTCATTTGATGGTCATAAGTTTACTTGCGAATCAAAACCTGAGGTGACAAAGTGGATGGATTACGGAAAAGACCATTATGCAACAGTTTCTTTCAGCAATGCTCCAGACGGTAGAATCGTTTTTCTTCCTTGGATGAGTAACTGGCAGTATGCTAATCAGGTGCCTACACAACAGTATCGTTCTGCCAATGGTTTGCCACGAGAACTTAGTCTCTTCACTTATGAGGGAGAAGACTATGTTTGCGTAAAGCCATCTCCTGAGGTATTTGCAGCCTTTGAGCAGAAACCTACAGGAAGTCTTCAGTCTGCTGCTTATCTTGAAGTTACAAATATAAAGAGTAATGCTTCTATCGTACTCAGCAATGATAAGGCGAGAAGGTAGCGATGGTTTATGATGAAAAGAACAGAACGTTCTCTATGGATCGAACAGAAAGTGGTTTGACAGACTTCAGCAATGACTTCAAAGCAAAAACCACAGCACCTACCTATGGAACTATAAAGAAACTTCAGATTTTCGTAGACAATAGTAGCATCGAAGCTTTTGATGCTGACGGAAAGATGTCAATGACCAATCTTGTGTTCCCTAACAAGCCTTATGAAAAGATCCTTGCTAAGGGCTGTAAGGTAAAGGTATATAACTTGAAGAAATAAATAATAGCACGAGTTAAGATTTAAGATTTTCGTTCATTTACCGCAAAAATAAACTCTTATAGTAACATTTGTTGCGGTCAATGAACGGAATTTAAAACGTGTTTCTTGCGTAAAAACTTAACTTTGTAATCGATATTAAGACAATCACTTTACACAAAAACTAAAAAAATTTAAAGATTATGTCGAAAACCAATAAGCTCGCTCTCTTGCCCGTAATGCTTTGTTTTTTGCGATGGGTTTCGTTGACTTGGTAGGTATTGCCTCCAACTACGTAAAGAACGACTTGCAGCTGTCGGATTCTACAGCGAATGTCTTTCCGTCCCTTGTTTTCTTCTGGTTCCTTATCTTTTTCCGTACCAACAGGTATGTTGATGAATAAGATTGGACGTAAAAAGACAGTGCTTATCAGCCTTGTTGTTACCTTATTCTCTCTTCTCCTGCCAATTTTCGGCGAGTCATACGGCTTAATGCTCGTATCGTTTTCATTGCTTGGAATAGGCAATGCGTTGATGCAAACATCGTTGAATCCACTGGTGTCAACGGTGATGAAAGGTGGAAATTTAGCTTCAACACTTACTTTCGGACAGTTTGTTAAGGCTATCGCATCCTTTATGGCACCTTATCTTGCTATATGGGGAGCGCAGGCAAGCATTCCAGCCTTTGGTCTCGGATGGCGCGTTCTCTTCCCAATTTATCTGATAATTGGTACAATTGCTACGCTGTTACTCTTCTCAACGCCTATAGAAGAAGAACCTATTGAAGGCAAAGCAAGCTCTTTTGCAGAATGTTTCAGCCTATTGGGTAAACCTATTGTGTTGCTTAGTTTCCTTGGTATCATGTGTCACGTTGGTATTGATGTTGGTACAAACACAACGGCGCCAAAGATTCTGATGGAGCGTTTAGGTATGTCATTGAATGATGCAGCCTTTGCAACTTCTCTCTACTTTATCTTCCGTACTATTGGATGTCTTACAGGTTCGTTCTTCCTTCGTGTGATGAATAATAAGTTTTTCTTTATTATTTCGGTTACGATGATGGCACTTGCTATGTGTGGAATGGCTGTGGGAACGTCAAAGACTGTACTGTTTGTGGCGATTGCTCTTGTTGGTTATGGTAACAGTAATGTATTCTCAATGGTCTTTGCACGTGCTTTACAGAGTGTTCCAGATAAGCAGAACGAAGTGAGTGGATTGATGATTATGGGACTTTTTCGGTGGTACTATCTTCCCTCTCTTGATGGGATTTGCCAGCGATGGGTTCGGTCAAGTGGGAGCAGTTATTGTAATGGCGATAGGTGTACTCTACCTTTTTTCGTATATTCCAAAAATGAATAATAAATAAAACAGATATGAAACAGTTGATCGTTGGCCTCGGAGAGGCATTGTGGGATTGTCTTCCTGAGGGTAGAAAGCTGGGTGGCGCACCTGCAAACTTTGCTTATCATACAGGACAGTTTGGGTATGATTCGTTGGCTATTAGTGCTGTCGGAAATGACGTCTTGGGTAAGGAAACCCTCGATGAATTCGGTAAAAAAAGTGTAAAGTACTTGATGCCAGAGGTGGATTATCAGACGGGAACGGTGCAGGTAGAACTCGACAGTGAAGGTATACCTACTTATGACATCAAGGAGGGAGTAGCTTGGGATAACATACCGTTTACTTCCGAGGTTGAAGAAGCAGCCAAGAACTGTCGTGCTGTATGCTTTGGCTCACTTGCACAGCGTAGTAGTGTAAGCCGCCAGACAATACAGAAATTCCTCGAAGCAACGCCAAAGGATTGTCTCAAGATATTCGATATCAATCTTCGTCAGAACTTCTATACAAAGGAGATTATCACTAATTCGCTCCAGCATGCCAATATCCTTAAGATTAATGATGAGGAACTTGTGCTCATCGGTCGTCTTTTTCGGTTATCCAGGTCTTGATATAGAGAATAAGTGTTGGCTGCTTTTTAGGAAAGTATCACCTTGATATGCTCGTGCTGACTTGTGGTGTCAACGGTTCGTATGTCTTTGCGCCAAACCTCAAGTCGTTCCAAGAAACGCCAGCGGTTGAGGTTGCTGATACCGTGGGGGCAGGTGATTCCTTTACGGGTGCTTTCACTTCAGCCATCCTTGCAGGCATGCCAATCACCGATGCTCATAAGTTAGCAGTGGAAGTTAGTGCGTATGTCTGCACGCAGAATGGTGCTATGCCAAAAGCTTCCTAAGGAATTATTAGATAGAATAAAGTAAATTATTTCTTCCCTTTATACGTGATATTGTTTCCGTGTGGGAAATATTTATTTATCGTACGTATCTTAACAGGCAAGGGATAAGTGGCATTTAGATAAAGTACATGGTCCGAATTGATTGAGTGAAGGATAACTTTTCTCGATTAATTCGGACTTTTTAGTGTGCTATTCTTAGAGTTCTTAATATGTAATTTATGCTCTCCTTTTTCCATTAAATACCCTCTCCTTTCGAATTATTTTTATGAAAAATAAATCTTTTTCATGAAGATAAATATTTCTTTTCACGTAAATAATTATTTTTTTCTTTATGAAAGTAATTCGTAGTGAGTGTCAGGTTGTAGCTGTTTTTTTGTTGGAAATATATAATAAAAAAATGGGATAGTATCAGCATGAAGCAGATACAATCCCATTTGATAAGTTAATCAACAGTAAAGAAGATGGTTTTTAATCTTCCCAGATATTAGTTGTGTTTTGCTCGGTGAATGGATTCGCCTTGCTTCCTGCTTCACCAGGACCACCTGTATCAATATTGTCTTGACTCTTTTCATTTGGACTATCTGTACTTCCAAAACTTGCCGAGTCTTTTGTGTTGCTGTTACATATAAACTTTTCAGTAATAACGGCATGAATATCCGTCATTGGTTTTATATATTTTGTTTTCTTCATGACTTTTCTTTGTTTAACGAACGATGTACTTCTTTCCATTAACGATGTAAACTCCCTGTGGCAATGCTTTCAGGTTAATTATGCCCTGCTGTACGAGCTGTCCCGTAATGGTATAGACCTTTCCCTGCTGCATGTCGCGTACAGCTGGCATAACAGGAAGCGTGTCAATAGCAGTTGTTTGCCCGTCAATGCTTTCTAAATAATAGCTGACTGATGGCTTCGCATTCGCACCATTGTCCTTATTCATCAAGACGCAAGCCGTGTAAGGAGTCCATGTTCCGCTGCCAGACTTAATCCACTTGTAAAAACCGTTCTTATATTGGGTCTCATTGTCACCTGAATAGTAATAATAAGAATACTGCTGCAGGTGCTTGTCCTTGTCATAATTACCAATGAAAGTATAGGTGACGCCGTCTGCCATCTTTTCAACCTTTTGAGCTTCCAAACTTTCCGGTTTCTCTTCTTGTTTCTTGATACCCACGATGGTTGTTTTCACACCCGTCTGCGTTCCCTTGTGCAGGGAAGGGTGAATCATGTAAGGATGGTGAGCCTTTGTCTCTGTTACAGGCTGCTTAAATTTCAGTGTGACAATCTTGTCATTATTAGGCTTTGTAACAACTTCTACATCGGAGAACTCTACAACCTCAACTTTTGAACCGTATGCACTCTTGAGCTGCTGGGCTGTCATGTCAAATGGCAGACACATTGTGTACCACTTGCCGTCTACACGTTTGTTGTCCTCCCAGGTCTCCTCATGTTTGAGTTTACCAGCCAAGGCAAAGTTATTCCAACCTGCATAATCACCATGCGCCGTAGTGTATTTGCCAACTTCTACAGTAGGCCAATATCCGCCATTCTCTGCGGGCTTACTATTAGTATCACCGCCGGGAGTGCGGGAGTGTACGTTTACATAGTTATTTTCAGCAGCTTCGGGATAATGCAGCATAGCCAAAAGACTGTTTGAAGAATCCCTTTTCTTGTAAAACTCTCGCTTTAAAGGAGTGATGTTACTTGGGTTATTATAATTAAAACTTGCAGTGGCTTGCTCGTAAAAAGCCTGGTTTTCTGCCTTCGTATGTATTCCCAGTACATAAACATCCGTCAAAGCATAGTTCTCTTGAAATGCTTGTCCCTCAATCATCTCGACACTCGCAGGAATGGTAATTGTTTTCAAATGATGGCATCTAAAAGCAGTTGCTTCAATTTTTTTCAATGTGTTTGGCAAGTGGATAGCTTCAATAGCCGAACCTGAAAATGCACCATAGCGGATATACTCAACTCCTTCTGGCAACACAATATCCTTTAAGGCTGTACAGCCAGTGAAAGCCTGGGTACCAATTTCTTTCCAACCATAGCCGAAGTCAACAGATGTGAGATTTGTACAGTTCTCAAATGCTTGTCGCTCTATTTTGCTGTTACCATTAGGGTTAACTTCACCAAGTTTAATAGTCTTTAGGGATTGTGGAAATGCCTGAACGCCTACATCAACGCTGCGTTCTGCATTGTCAGGAATGATTACATTTTCTATTTCGCATGAGCCATCTCTAAGGCAAGCTTGTGGTATCTCTTTAGTTGTACGTGGAAATGTGATAGTTTTCAAGTTATCCATATACTTCAGATTGACCAAATCGTCGTCATTGGTGAAGTTTGCGAACTCAAGGTCGAGTGTGTTTAGGTTAGGAAAAATTGTTCTCTTCCTCTGCCATACCACAGATACGTTTCAAGTCCTCACTGCTCATAGTTACTCCAGGTTTGGTTACAACTTTCAATTTTGTGGCATTCAAGTAAGGGGCTATTAGGGCTTGAAACCTCATATTGTGCGTACTCTTTCATCGTAAACTCATTGTTAATGTCGCCAGATGCTTCGAGGGTGAAGACCACCGTTCCGTCAGCTTCTTTAGTTACATTTAGCTTTGCCCATGTTGCCTGCAATGTAATGATTGACAGAGCCAACATTAAGATTAATCTTTTCATTTCTTTTTGTCTGTTTTTTTTAATATTTATAGGTTACTTAAATCCAATAAATTATTCTGCAAGTTTCGACATGAAACTGCAGATTGTTGTTGTTTGATTGGATGTTTGCTGCGAATAGTCGCTTGAAATTATTTTTGTAATATCTCTAATTTTCTGCAAAAGTATTATTATTATTTAACATATTGAGTTTTACTTCCTTTATATTTAATACAACTTAACATAAATTATCCTTGATTTTTGATAAAAAGTAATAAAAGGTAGCAATAAGTCTTTTGAAAAAGTCAACAAGAGGCACATTCTGATTTGCGTTTTCATTTTTTTATGTAAGTTTGCAGACCCGTAGACATTACTACACGATGAAATCAGGGAAAGACAAACACCAAGAACCTAAAGTATAACATATCATTATATGAAACCAAACTTAACAAAGACACTTCTGCCCATAGCTGCATTGGCTTGTGGACAAGTTAACGCAATGGTGCAGAAACACCAGCAACGTCCAAACATCATTTATATCATGTGTGATGATATGGGCTATGGCGACCTTGGATGCTATGGTCAGCAGTATATCCTTACACCGAATATTGACCGTATGGCAAAGGAAGGTATGCGTTTTACACAAGCTTATGCGGGTGCACCAGTGAGTGCTCCATCGCGTGCCTGCTTTATGACAGGACAACATTCTGGACATACGGAAGTAAGAGGAAATAAGGAATATTGGGCACCAAGTAAGCCTATCTATTATGGAAAAAACCGTGATTTCAGCGTTGTTGGACAACATCCTTACGACCCAGAACATGTTATTCTACCTGAAATTATGAAAGACAATGGCTACCGTACGGGTATGTTCGGTAAGTGGGCTGGTGGTTATGAAGGCTCTAAGTCAACCCCAGATAAGCGTGGGGTGGATGAGTTTTATGGTTATATCTGTCAGTTCCAAGCACATCTTTATTATCCAAACTTCCTCAATGAATATAGCAGAGAGCGTGGAGACAGTGCGGTAAAGCGTGTTGTGATGCAGAACAATATTGACTATCCGATGTTTGGTGAGCAGTATGCGCAACGTAAAGACTACTCAGCCGACCTCATACATCAGCACGCTTTGAGTTGGCTGAAGCGACAAAGCAAGGGCAAACCATTCTTTGGTATCTTCACTTATACGCTTCCTCACGCAGAACTAACACAACCCAACGACTCCCTTGTGGCTTTCTATAAAAAGAAGTTCTTTGAAGATAAGACTTGGGGAGGGCAGGAAGGCTCACGATATAATGCCGTAGAGCATACCCACGCACAGTTTGCTGCGATGATAACTCGCCTTGATGCGTATGTTGGAGAGATCCTTCGTACCTTAGATGAGCAAGGACTTGCAGAAAACACACTCGTCATTTTCACCAGTGACAATGGTCCTCATGAGGAGGGTGGAGCCGACCCAACCTTCTTCAATCGTGATGGTAAGCTGCGAGGACTTAAGCGCCAGTGTTACGAGGGAGGAATTCGTATTCCGTTTATTGCCCGTTGGAAGGGACGTGTTAAGGAAGGAGTGACCAATGACTTGCCGTTTGCATTCTACGACTTGATGCCAACTTTCTGTGATGTGGCAGGTGTACGCAACTTCCCAAAAACGCTATATTAATAAGAAAAAGACTATCGATTATTTCGATGGAATCTCTATTTTCCCAACCTTGATGGGCGATGAAAAGGCACAAAAAGAAGCACCCACACCTTTATTGGGAGTTTGCTGAGACCAATCAGATTGGTGTTCGTATGGGAGATTGGAAACTCATTGTTATCCGTGGCGTACCACATCTTTACAACCTTGCAACAGACCTTCACGAAGATAAGGACGTAGCACAGGAACATCCAGAGCTTGTTGATCAGATGGTAAAGATTATCTATCAAGAGCATGTTGACAATCCGTTATTCCCGATTACAATGCCGATGGAAAGGGGAAAATAAGGCTTAAACAACTAAAAACTATTCTATATGAATCAAAACATTACAAAGGCAATCTTGCCGTTGGCGGCACTGTCGTGTGTCCACGGTAAGATGCTTGCGCAGGATGCGGCACGTCCTAATATCCTTTACATCATGTGTGACGACCACGCTATGCAGGCAATTAGTGCATATGGTAGTCCTATCTCGAAGTTAGCTCCTACACCAAACATCGACCGTTTGGCACAACGAGGAATGCTCTTTCGCAACTGTTTCGTGGAAAACTCATTGTCAACGCCAAGCCGTGCTTGCTTGATGACAGGACTCTACAGCCACCAGAATGGGCAAAGACAGTTGGCTGAGGGTATCGATACAACAAAGACTTTTGTCCCAGAGTTGATGCAGAAGGCAGGTTACGAGACTGGAATCGTAGGTAAGTGGCACATGATGTGTCGCCCGAAAGGCTTTCGATTACTATTATATCCTCGATGGTCAAGGAAAGTACTATAATCCAAATTTCTGCACAACAGGCAACTACGGCAAGTATAAACAGGAGATGGGGTATGCAACAACACTGACCACACAGCATGCGATAGAGTTTCTTGACCATCGACAGAAGGACAAGCCCTTCTGCTTGTATGTGCATCATAAGGCACCACATCGCAGTTGGTTTGCTGAACCAAAGCATATCGGAATGTATGATGGGGTAGACTTCCCATTGCCAAAAAAACCTTCTGGGACAACTACGAGAATCGTGGTTCGGCAGCTAAAACACAGAAGATGAATATTGAGAAAGATATGGAGTTAATCTTAGACTTCAAGATTCCAGAGCTTCTCGATACATCAGACGTGGAGAGTATGGCTTCTATGCAGGTTTGATGGGCGAACTTGGTCGTATGACAGCAGCACAAAAGAATGGCATGGGATAAGTATTATATGCCAAGAAACCGCCGTTTCATCGAGGCGAAACTCTCAGGAAAAGACCTCGCAGTGTGGAAGTATCAGAATTATATTCGTGATTATATGTCTGTCATTGCTTCTGTAGATGAGAGTGTCGGTCAGCTGTTAGATTATCTTAAGGCACATGACTTGGATAAGAATACTGTGGTTATCTATACCTCAGATCAAGGTTTCTATATGGGCGAGCATGGATGGTTTGATAAACGATTCATGTATGAGGAGTCTTTACACACCCCACTTATCATTAGCTACCCAGGTCATATCAAAGAAGGAGTAGAGAATACTGATATGGTACAGAATATCGACTTTGCACCGACTTTCCTTGCTTATGCCGGTGTACAACAGCCAAAGGAGATGACAGGTAAGCCACTGCAGCCGCTGCTTGCAGGTAATAAGCCTAAGAACTGGCGTAAGGATTTATATTATCACTACTACGATTATCCTACTTATCACCTTGTTCGTAAGCACGATGGTGTACGTAATGATCGCTACAAACTTATCTATTTCTATGGTAAGGGCGGTATGCGTGCCGTGGAGGAGAATAAGTATCAGAAGATTCCGGGTACGAGTGAGTATAACTGTCTGAAGTATTTGAATGCTACACACTACTTCAACGATGATGCTGATGTAAGCTATTACGAGCTTTATGATCTGCAGAATGACCCTGATGAGTTGAATAATATCTACGGAAAGAAGGGTACGGAGAAGGTAACAAAGCAGCTGATGAAGCGTTTGAATGATTATCGTAAAGAACTGAAAATAGATGAATACTAAATAGCCTTTTGCTTGGTTCGTTTAGAACTTATAAGTGTTAATGGCATGATAGAGGGTCAAGTCAATTCTTTCCTTAGTGTGATTTTAGGGAAAGAGTGACTTGACTCTCTTTTTGATTTGTTACTATTGGAGGAGAAAATGCAACCATTTTTATTGCTGTGTCATAGCAATAAAGGTGTATTTAGCCTGTGGAAAGCCTTCTTTTTAGCCGTGAATTAGGGGAGAGAATGCTCCGCACCAATGGTGCGGAGGCTTAGCACCACACGTGCGGAGCGTTAGCACATCGAGTATCTATTAGTTTCAGAAGGGAAGATAATGGCAAAGAAAAAAAGGATGCACAGCCTGTGCATCCCTTTTGTTATATTGAAGGTAAACGGTTCAGAGACCAATGAATTAACCCCAATCGGTCATTAGACCACAAAATGTATAATTCTTCTTACTCTGGTATTATTTCCTAACATCTTTTTATTTTTTTCTTATCGGCATCTTGTCCGTCTTTTGTAACTTGACGTAGCCCGCTACGCCTGCGTTACAAAGCCAAACAATCTGCTCGATAATAAAGCAAAAATATGTTTAGCCTCTAATGACGGATTGGGGTTAAATAGATTTTTACCTTTGTGAAGGATAAGATGAGAGCAGCTTTAGAAGCTCTTCAACCATGCCTTCAAGTCCATCATCATCTCCTCATGATAGCGGAAGCCAATCTTGCTACCCCAACCGTGGCCGCCACCAGGATAAACGTGGAGCGAACCACGAACGTCATTGCGGTACAACTCGGTGTAGAAGTTTACACCATTAGCTGGTGGAACAGTATCGTCGTCGTCGCTGAGTGCAATGAAAGTGCGTGGAGTCACACGGCTTACGTTCATGTCAGCACTGTATTTCTTCTCGTCACGCTTGCTTGGATTTTTTTACCAAGGAAGTTCTGGCGACTTCTGTCGTGTCCGTAACCTTCCATCATTGAGATAACTGGATAGAAGAGAATTTGGAAGTTAGGCTTTGCCTCACCCTGACTTCTTGTTGCGATAGTTGCAGCGAGGTGACCGCCAGCAGAGAATCCCATGATACCAACATCATTACGATTAATCTTCCAGCTTGTTGCATTCAAGCGTACAAGTTTCATCGCCTGTTCAGCGTCAGACACTGGAACTTCTGGCTGACCATGTGGCATACGATACTTCAAAACGATAGCTGCAATACCTTGGTTCTGGAAGAATTCTCCCCAATCGTAGCCCTCTTTCTCCATAGAAAGGGTCTCGTATGCACCACCCGGACAGATAACTACGGCACGACCAGTAGCTTGTTTCTCCATAGGAAGGAATACACGAACCTTGGCAGAGTCGTTTGGATCACCATTATCGTAAGGTGGACGTCCATTATAAAGTTTAATGTCGAAGACACTTTGAGCCGACATTGTCATAGTGGCAGTGGCCAACCCCATTACGAGGAAAAGTTTTTTAAAATTCATTCTATTCTCAGTTTATTTGTTTTGTTCGTTTATCCCCTCTCTTTTTCTACGATATTTGGGTAGATAATTGATTTACAGAAAACAACACGTTACTGTAACAAGAAGAGGAATAAATCGTGTGATTTTGAACATGTAGTTGCAAAGTTAACAAAAAGATACGATTTCAATAGTAGATGTTTAGAGTTTTTTTAGTATATTTGCAAGCAGAAATAATAAAAAGGTATAGAGTATAAACGAATTTTTAATAATTTCGTATGACTGTTAACAACTACCTTTTAGTTAGCTTTTTAAAATGGTTACATCAATGTTCAAGAACAATATACAATCTCAAGATGCACGTATTAGATAAATTTCGGTATTGCCCCGTATGTGGAAGTAAACACTTTGTTGAACAGAATGAAAAAAAGCAAACGCTGCGAGAGTTGTGGCTTTGAGTATTTCTTAAATCCAAGTTCTGCAGTCGCTGCATTTATTCTGAATGAGCAAGGAGAACTGCTTGTTACACGTAGGAAGTTTGAGCCCGGACGTGGAACATTAGACCTTCCTGGTGGTTTTTGTGATATTGGGGAGACGATTGGCGAGGCACTGATACGTGAGGTGAAAGAGGAAACCAACCTGACAGTCAAGGAAAAAAATTACTTCTGTTCGCTTCCGAATAAGTATCGGTATAGTGATTTTGATGTTCCAACACTTGATGCCTTTTTTGTTTGTAAGGTAGAGGACGAGACTGTATTAAAGGCTGCTGACGATGTAGAAGAGGCAATGTGGCTTCCTTTGTCAGAGGTTCACACAGAGCAGTTTGGGCTCCGTTCTATTCGTCAGGCACTATATGATTTCCTGCAAATGGAGTCGAAAAACTTAAAAAAGTAGAAATTTTGCCTATTATATAAGGTGTAAGCAAAAAGTTTAAGTACTTTTGCGTCCTTGAAAAAATGTACAAGATTGATTATGCAAGAAAACTTGGTAATAGTAGAGAGCCCGGCAAAGGCTAAGACCATAGAGAAGTTTCTCGGTAAGGATTATAAGGTGATGTCATCTTATGGACATATCCGTGACTTGAAGAAAAAGGAACTTAGCATTGACCTCGACACGTTAAATCCTGACTACGAAATCCCTGATGAGAAGAAGAAAGTAGTCAGTGAACTGAAGAAGAGTGCAAAAGCAGCCGATAAGGTTTGGTTAGCTTCCGATGAGGACCGCGAGGGAGAGGCTATCAGCTGGCACCTTTGCGAGGTTTTGGGATTGGATGAGGATAAAACGAATCGTATTGTTTTCCATGAGATTACCAAGCCAGCTATATTGAAAGCTATCGAGTCACCACGTCGTTTGGATATGAATCTTGTGAACGCACAGCAGGCTCGTCGTGTACTCGACCGCTTGGTTGGCTTCCGTCTTTCACCAGTGTTGTGGCGCAAAGTAAAGCCTGCTTTGAGTGCAGGACGTGTGCAGAGCGTAGCCGTTAGATTGATTGTTGAGCGTGAACGCGAGATACAAAACTTTAATTCAGAGCCTTACTACCGCTTGAATGCAGTCTTTGCTGTGACCAGTGAGGACGGTTCAAAGAATGAAGTGAAGGCAGAGTTGAGCAAGCGTTTTAAGACACATGAGGAAGCATTAGCGTTCCTTGAACTGTGTAAGACTTCAAAATTCAAGGTTTCATCGATAGCTAAGAAGCCTTTGAAGCGTACGCCAGCTCCTCCATTTACCACCTCAACCCTCCAGCAGGAAGCTGCAAGAAAGCTTGGGTTTACCGTAAGTCAGACGATGATGGTTGCCCAAAGATTGTACGAGGCGGGTCGTATAACTTACATGCGTACTGATAGTGTGAATCTTTCAGCATTGGCTATCGAGGGCTGTAAGACAGAGATTGAGCGACTCTATGGCGAAGATTATGGTAAAGTAAGAAAGTATCAGACGCATAGTAAGGGTGCTCAAGAAGCACACGAGGCTATCCGTCCAACTTATATCGATAATGTTTCTATCGAAGGAACAAGCCAGGAAAAGCGTCTGTATGACCTTATTTGGAAACGTACGATTGCATCACAGATGGCGGATGCAAAGATAGAAAAGACCACAGTGAATATATCACTTGAGTCAGAAGAAGCCAAGAATACCACCGATTTACAGTTTATTGCGAATGGTGAGGTAGTAGCTTTCGAAGGCTTCTTGAAGGTATATCACGAGTCAACTGACGATGACGAAACAGTGAGGAGTTCTCACATGCACTCCCAGTAATGCATGAAGGCGAAGAGTTGGAACGTCGTGAAATCGTGTCAACAGAGCGTTATTCACAGGGACCAAACCGCTATACGGAAGCAAGTCTTGTGCGTAAACTTGAAGAACTTGGTATCGGTCGCCCTTCAACTTACGCCCCAACAATCTCAACGATTCAGCAGCGTGAATACGTGCAGAAGGGAGATCGCAAGGGTGAAGAACGTAAGTATGGTGTTGACTCATTGCTTGGTTTGAAGATTACCTCTAAGACAAAGAAGGAGATGGCAGGTGCTGATAAGGGTAAACTTATCCCAACCGACATCGGTATTGTTGTAAACGACTTCCTTATGGGTAACTTCCCTGACATCATGGATTACAACTTCACGGCTAAGATTGAGCAGGAGTTCGATAAGATTGCAGAGGGAAAAGCAGAGTGGAATAAGGAGATGAAAACCTTCTACCAGAGCTTTGAACCAGAGGTGGAGAAGGTGATGAATGCCCGTTCTGAGCATAAGGCTGGTGAACGCGAACTTGGTCTTGACCCTGCAACAGGCAAACCAGTGTTCGTAAAGATTGGTCGTTTCGGTCCTGTGGTACAGATTGGTAGTGCTGACGATGAGGACAAACCACGCTTCTCACAGCTCCCATCTGATAAGAGTATGGAAGCCATTACCCTTGATGAGGCTTTGGAATTGTTTAAGTTACCACGTAACCTTGGACAGTTTGAGGGTACAGATGTCGTTATTGGAGCTGGTAGATTTGGTCCTTATGTGCTTCATGATAAGAAGTATACATCACTGCCAAAGGAGGAAGATCCACTCACGATCAGTCTTGATGCGGCTATCAATCTTATTCAAAAGAAGCGTCTACAGGATGCACAGCGTCACTTAAAGACCTTTGAGGAAGATGCTAAGATGGAGGTGATGAATGGTCGTTACGGTCCTTATATCGCTTATGATGGTAAGAACTACCGTATGCCAAAAAACCTTCATGATAAGGCTGCCGAGCTTACTTATGAGCAGTGTATGGACATTGTAAAGAATGCTCCGGAACCAAAGCGTAAGAAGTAAGTGAATATAGACTCACCTATAAGGGAAAGGAAGACATCCACCACGTAGTCTGATGATAACAGACTATAGGGTGGATGATAAATATATCGTGAGTATGACAGAGCATACAGAAGAATATAAACCGCTTCGCATTATTCTCATTGGTTATATGGGTGCGGGCAAGACGACCGTAGGCAGAGCCTTGTCAAAGGAGTTGAACATTCCGTTCTACGACTTAGATTGGTACATAGAGAGCCGAATGCGTAAGACGGTGAAGCAAATCTTTGATGAAAGGGGAGAGGAAGGCTTCCGTATGATAGAGCAGTCAATGCTTCACGAAGTGGCTGAATTTGAGAATGTCATTATCTCTTGTGGGGGTGGAACTCCATGTTTCTTTGATAATATGGAGTATATGAATGGACAGGCTGAGACGGTCTATTTGAAAGCAGAGACTGATGTTCTGTACAAGCATCTGCTGATGGGGAAGTCCGTACGACCCCTCTTACTCAATAAGACAGCTGATGAAGTAAACCTGTTTATTCGTGAACAATTGAAGCATCGTGAACCTTTTTATACAAAGGCAAAGCACGTTCTTGACGTGAGTCTTATGGATAGTTACGACAAGATACAGATTTCGGTTAATCAACTTTTGCCAACTATTAAAGTTGAATAAAGCCAATAGTCTGAAATAAAAATAGCTATTAATAGATAGTTAGAAACCAAAATGCTCAAAGCAAATAATTGATTAATTCAAGATTATATATAGGGACAGAAGAAGAGAAATGAAAAAGTGGACGATTGAAGATTCTCAAGAGTTGTACAACATCTCAGGGTGGGGTACATCTTACTTTGGTATTAACGAATCGGGTGATGTGTATGTAACACCTTGTAAGGACAATACACAAGTTGACTTACGTGATGTTATGGACGAACTCGCCCTGCGTGATGTGACACCTCCAGTGTTGCTCCGTTTCCCAGATATTCTCGATAACCGTATCGAGAAAACATCCTCTTGCTTTGAGAAAGCAAGGAAGGAATATGACTTCAAAGCAGAGAACTTCATCATCTATCCTATTAAGGTAAACCAGATGCAGCCAGTAGTTGAGGAGATTATCTCCCATGGACGTAAGTTCAACTTGGGCTTGGAAGCAGGCTCAAAGCCTGAGTTGCATGCTGTGATTGCCGTACAGTGTCAGAGCGATTCGCTCATTATCTGTAACGGATATAAGGACCAGAGTTATATTGAATTAGCTCTGTTAGCACAGAAGATGGGTAAGCGTATCTTCATTGTAGTGGAGAAACTCAATGAAATCGACCTTATTGCACGTGCTGCAAAGAAGTTGAATGTAAAGCCAAACCTTGGTATTCGCATCAAACTTGCTTCAAGTGGTTCTGGTAAGTGGGCTGATAGTGGTGGCGACGCTTCTAAGTTTGGTCTTACTTCTTCTGAACTCTTGCAGGCTTTAGAGACTCTCGACAACAAGGGATTGCACGATTGTTTGCATCTTATCCACTTCCATATCGGTTCACAGATTACGAAGATTCGTCGTATTCAGACGGCTCTCAATGAGGCTGCACAGTATTATGTGAACCTCAGAAAGATGGGTTATAACGTTGATTTCGTTGACTGTGGCGGTGGTTTAGGGTGTCGACTACGATGGTACCCGTTCTGCAAGTAGCGAGAGTTCTGTCAACTATAGCATTCAAGAATATGTCAACGACTGCGTCTATACCTTTGTTGATGCAGCCAATAAGAATGATATTCCACATCCAAACATCATTACTGAAAGCGGTAGAAGTCTTTCTGCTCATCACTCTGTCCTCGTGATTGATGTGCTTGAAACAGCCTCTCTGCCTGAGATGTCAGAGGATTTTGAGGCAAAGGATACCGACCATCAGTTGGTAAAAGACCTCTACGATATCTGGGATAATCTTGATTCTCGTAACATGTTAGAGGACTGGCACGATGCTGAACAGATTCGTGAGGAGGCGTTAGAGTTGTTCTCTCATGGCTTAGTAGACCTAAAGACACGTGCTGAGATTGAGGCAATGTATTGGAGTGTATGCCATGAAATAAACAATTTGGCAAAGAATATGAAGCATGTGCCTGATGAGTTGCGCAATATGGATAAGCTTCTTGCAGATAAATATTTCTGTAACTTCTCTCTCTTCCAGTCTCTTCCAGACAGTTGGGCGATTGATCAACTCTTCCCAGTAATGCCGATCCAACGACTCAATGAGCGTCCATCACGTAACGCTACATTGCAGGATATCACCTGTGATAGCGACGGTAAGATTTCAAACTTCGTTGCAATGGGTCGCAGTAGTCACGTTCTTCCTATCCACGCATTGAAGAAGAATGAGCCTTATTACCTCGGTGTCTTCCTCGTTGGAGCTTATCAAGAGATTTTAGGTGACATGCACAACCTCTTTGGTGATACCAATGCCGTACATGTTTCAGTAAAGGATGGCAGCTATCATATCGATCAGATTTTTGATGGTGAGACGGTAGAAGAGGTATTGGAGTACGTTCAGTACAATCCAAAGAAGCTCGTTCGTCAACTCGAAATATGGGTGACAAAGAGCGTAAAGCAGGGTAAGATTTCACTTGAGGAGGGTAAAGAATTCCTCAGTAACTACCGCAGCGGACTCTACGGTTATACCTATTTGGAGTAAACTAAAATCCTTTTAGAAGGGTAGGGTAGCTGTAGTCACATCATAGAATTATCATTGACAATCTGTAGGGGCGCATAGCTCGTGCGTCAACCATGAACATTTCGTTTCGGACGCATGTGCTGTGCGTCCCTACGTTTATTAATACAGAGCGTCAAAATATGGTGTTTAAGTAGGTTATAAGGTATGTCTACCCTGCTGTTTGTCCTTGTTCTTTCTAAAAGAAGCGTGCTTTTTACCGAATTATTTTCATGATAATAAATATTTTTTTCTTCACGAAAAATAAATCTTTCTCTTCATGATAATAAATAATTATTTTCATGAAAAATAATTCAGAGTAAGTGGACTTCAAACGTGAGAGAGAATACTGAAATAATGGCTTTGTTTACACATGATAGTATCCTTTAAAGAGGGTTGTGAGAGTTGATGAATAGCCGAATTAAGGGCTTATCAGTTAAGTGTTTATAGAGCAGTAAAGGTCAATAACAATCAATAATCATAATTCTAACGTAGAGATGAGAAACGCCTTTCGAATAATGGTGGGTTAAGGAAGTAAACACAATTACGAGTCTGGAGTTATGTATTATGAGTTAAACGAATGGATATACTATCGCAAGACATAATGTATTTACCAGGTGTGGGGCCACATCGTAAGGAGATTCTGGGCAAAGAACTTGGAATCCATACTTATCGTGACCTACTGGAATACTTCCCTTACAAATATGTTGACCGTACAAAGTTATATCTTATTTCAGAGCTTTCGCAAGATATGCCGTTTGTGCAAATCAAAGGAAGAATCCTCAGTTTTGAGGAAACTGAGATGGGAAAACGTAAGAAACGTATCGTTGCACACTTCACCGATGGACATGGCGTCTGTGATATTGTATGGTTTAATGGTACGAAGTATATCTATCAGAACTATCAAGTAAACAAGGAATATATTATCTTTGGCAAGCCTACCTTCTTTAATGGTAGGTTTCAGTTTACGCATCCTGACATTGATGATGCTTCTCAGTTGCAGCTCAATGACATGGGTATGCAACCCTTCTATGTCACAACAGAGAAGATGAAGAAGGCTGGTATCACTTCACGTGCTGTGGAGAAACTGACAAAGATGTTGATTAGTAAGCTTACTGAACCTTTAGAAGAGACACTCCCACCCTTCATTACAACCCATTTGCATCTCATCTCACGGGATGCTGCTATGCGCAAGATTCATTATCCAAAGTCGGTTGATGACACCCAGCGCGCCCGTGTACGTCTGAAGTTTGAAGAACTCTTCTACGTACAACTTAACATTCTTCGCTATGCCAGCGACCATCGTCGCAAATACCGAGGCTATATATTCAATAGGATTGGAGCACAGTTTAATTGGTTCTACTCCCATAACCTGCCTTTTTGAACTTACTGGGAGCGCAGAAAAAGAGTGATGCATGAGATACGTGCAGACATGGCAAGCGGACGACAGATGAACCGTTTGTTACAGGGCGATGTAGGCTCAGGAAAGACCCTTGTAGCGCTGATGTCTATGCTTATTGCTATCGACAACGGCTATCAGGCTTGTATGATGGCACCTACGGAGATACTTGCAGAACAACATCTCCAGACGATAAAGGAGTTTCTCAAGGGAATGAACTTGCGTGTTGAACTGTTGACGGGTATCGTGAAGGGTAAGAAACGACAAGAAGTATTAGATGGACTCATCGACGGTTCTATTAATATTGTTGTAGGAACGCACGCCATTATAGAGGATAAAGTGCAGTTCCAGCACCTCGGTATGGCTGTTGTCGACGAGCAACACCGCTTCGGTGTGGAGCAACGCGCTAAGCTATGGAGTAAGAGTGAGAATCCCCCACACGTATTGGTGATGACAGCTACGCCTATACCACGTACGCTTGCGATGACCATCTATGGCGACCTTGATGTCTCTATTATCGACGAGTTGCCACCAGGACGTAAGCCAATACAGACGATTCACAAGTATGATGACCAAATGGCGAGCCTTTATAGTGGTATAAGACAGCAGATCAACTTAGGGCGCCAAGTGTATATCGTCTATCCACTTATCAAGGAAAGCGAGCGTATGGACCTCAAAAACCTTGAGGATGGCTTTGAGGCTATGCAAGATATCTTCCCTGAATTCCAGCTAAGTAAGATTCATGGAAAGATGAAGGATAAGGAAAAAGAAGCCGAGATGCAGAAGTTTGTCAGTGGACAAACACAGATACTCGTTGCCACAACAGTGATAGAGGTAGGTGTAAACGTGCCTAATGCAAGCGTAATGGTTATTCTCGATGCCCAGCGTTTTGGGCTTTCTCAACTCCATCAGCTGCGTGGTCGTGTTGGTCGTGGTGCTGAACAGAGTTATTGTATCCTTGTTACCAACCACAAACTAACCAAGGAAACCAGAAAACGTATTGATATTATGTGCGATACAAATGATGGTTTTGAAATTGCAGAAGCCGATCTCAAGCTGCGTGGACCTGGTGATCTGGAAGGTACACAGCAAAGTGGTATAGCCTTCGACCTTAAAAATTGCCGATATAGCTCGTGATGGACAGATTGTTCAAATGGCACGAGAAGAGGCACAAAAGATTATCGACGACGACCCAACTTGTCAAAAAATAGAATATAACATGCTCTGGGAGAGACTTAAAGCGTTAAGAAAGACTAATATAAACTGGGCTGCTATTTCATAGAAAATAACACCATAAAATTAGCTTCAAACGCCCTGTTTTAGCGACTTGACATAAATCATGTCGAGGCGAAAAATACATATTATTTCTTTGTTAAACAGGCTAAAAAAATAGCTAAGGTGCAATTTATTCTATATTTTTTCGTTATCTTTGCGAAGTCTTTCGGTAAAAAGTTTCGTACTTTTTGGAGTTTATCAACGACTTAACCGATAGAAAGGGATATGAAAATCTGTCCCGTGCCGCAAGGCATCCAAGTGTAGAAATAAAATAACTTGATTATGACTTTTAAGAAAATAGTTAGGACTTTTGCACTAACATCTCTCTTAACTTTGACAGCCCATTCAGCAAATGCCCAAGACTTGCTTGCCCGTCAAGCACCAATCGACCGCCGTGCTAAAGCATTAGACACAATGGTTATTAATCGTCTTCGTGAAGCTGAAGAAATTGAAGAGCCTTCATCTGAACTCTATAATGATTGGGATAACAATTATGCACACCGTGGAGGTAACCTCCCAGATGTATACAAAATCGATCTTCGTGGCTTCCATATGCCAACACCAAGCCGTGTGATTACAAGTAACTTCGGACGCCGTTGGGGTCGTCGTCACCAAGGATTGGATATTAAAGTGTATATTGGCGATACTATTCGTGCAGCCTTCTCTGGTAAGGTTCGTGTAGTAAAATACGATGGAAACGGATATGGTAAGTATATTGTTATCCGCCATAATAATGGACTTGAAACCATTTATGGTCACCTTTCAAAGCAAATAGTAAGTCCAAACCAGACTGTTCGTGCTGGGCAGCCTATCGGATTAGGTGGTAATACTGGTCGTTCTACAGGTTCTCACCTTCACTTCGAAACTCGTTTGGCAGGTGTAGCTTTGAATCCAGCACTCTTCTTCGATTTTGCTAACCAAGATGTTACAGGCGACTACTATGTGTTCCGTCGCAACACCGTAGCGCAAGAGTCAGAGCGTGCAACAGCTGCTCGTGGTACTTCTTCAAGCCTTGGTTACTCTCGTGAGAACATTCAGGGCAAAGGCTACCAAAGTCATAGTTCACGTCAGGAAAGAAACTACAACACTGATTTTTCAAGTCATACTCCACGTAATGAGGCAAGTGCTGATAATGGAAAGATTTTCTATCACAAGGTTGCTAATGGTGAAACCTTAGAAACGATAGCCAAACAACATGGCATCAGTATCGAACAGTTGTGCCGTCAGAACCGCATAGGCAGATTGACGCGAGTATCAGAAGGACAGCTACTCTCGATTACGAAGTAAAGATTTAACCCACCATACAAACAGCTCCGATGGACATAGTCTATCGGAGCTGTTTTCGTTTATAGTCTTTTCTGTTTATAAGAACAAAGGGAAAGAGAATTAAGTCGGATATGGAGTAAACTCAAAGGGAGCTTACTTCCCGAACACTTGATTCATTACATTAGCAGGTGGGCGCTGATTCTCCAGCTCGTTCTTCATAAAGTCCATATAAGGTGCTACATGCTGGAAGAACTGATGATACCCCTTGCAGAGATAGTTAAGGCCAGGATTGCCGTAACAATCGCGAATAAAACGATTCTTCGGGCACTCTCCATGGCAAGCAAACTGATACTTGCACTCCTTACACTGTTGTGGAAGAAGTCTATACTTCATCTTGGAAAAGTCCTTCTGTCGGTCGCTATTCATCATCTCATAGATGGTATGCTGCGACAAGTTGCCAAGTTTATGTTCTGGATAAACGAAGTGATCACATGAATAGACGTCACCATTATACTCCATAACGCCGGCATGACCACACTCTTTAGCCATGGTACAAATACCTGGTGCAACGCCAACCCAATTTGCTAAAGTGGCATCAAAAAGCTGTATATAATATTCGCCTACATCATGGTGTACCCACTCATCGAAGATAGTACAGAGGAAATTACCCCATTGTTCAGCCGTGACAGAGAAGTCGGTTAGCTCACCACCTTCCTGCATTCCTGGTGCTAAGGTCAGCCCATCTGTACGCTTAACAATACGCTCCACGATAGGTGTAAACTGTATATAACGGCAGCCAATCTCCTTGAAGAAGTGATAAAAGTCTAACGGATAGTCTGCATTAAAGTCGTTGACAACGGCGAGTGCATTCCATTCAACCCCATGCTTATTCAATAAGTCTATGCCTTTCATCACCTGATGGAAGGAAGGTTTACCCATTGCGTTGCGGCGATACTCGTCATGGAACTCTTGTGGACCGTCAATAGAGACACCCACAAGGAAGTTGTTTTCCTTGAAGAAACGACACCACTCATCGTTTAGTAGAATACCATTTGTCTGAATACTATTGTCTATCTGACGGCCACGAGCGTAATAACGCTGCAGTTCCAACGCACGACGATAGAACGAGATAGGACGCATCAGTGTCTCACCGCCATGCCATGTGAAGAGGACTTGTGGTGTTGTCTGTGCCTCGATGTACTCCTTGATGAATTTCTCAAGTAACGCATCGGTGATAACATGATTCTTATTATCGTCATATAGCTTGCTCTTCTCCAAGTAATAACAATACTTACACCGCAGGTTACAAAGCGAACCAGCTGGTTTAAGCATGATATACATGGGATGACTAAAGGGAACAATGGTATTCATAATAATCTTGTTTCGGGTGGCAAAGGTAGTCAATTATTTACTAATGGCAAAACATTCCAGATGACTTATTAAGCCCTTGCCCGTCATTGACTCATGAACTCTCTTATCAGAGTAGGTAAATATGACTTCGTATAGTCGCATTTTGCAGGGTGTTTAGGGGCTAACACCAATGGTGTTTACCAACCGCACCACACGTGCTAAGCCTTAACACGATATGTGCGAAGCATCCGCACATCATGTGCGGAGCAATTACGCAGTAATAAAAAGCGGAAAGAAAACTTCATTCAGCATGTCATAATATGTCGTGATGGTAATAGAACTAACTGATAGAAGGACTTGTTTACGGAATAAGAAAAAAAAAAAATGTTCCAAGACTATTGACCGCAAAAGGTTTTAGCCTTGGAACACGCCATATATAGTGTGAAACGAAATCTTACTTAGAGGTTGTCGTGTCTGGTTTAAAGGCGTCTGAGATTCCTTTACCTAATTTCTTAAAGAACTTTTTGCCATCGGCACCAATCTTACGGGTTACCTCTCCCATAGTCTTGGTTTCACGTTTAATCACCTTACCCATGCCACGTGAGAAAGTTTTAAAGCCGTCTCTAACCTCCGTTTCGCCAGATTCATTGTTGTCTGGTAGCGGTGCATAGGTTGAGTTATTACTATTTGCATTGCCATTGTTGGAAGTCTTAGGCTTTGATACATTAGAAGAATTCGCAGCCTTTGAATTGCGATTGGCTTGCTTCGCTGCAGCCTGCTTATTTGCTCTTACCATGCCTGGTGATGCTCCAGCAATACCACTATACTCTGTTTGCGCTGATACCGAGAGGCATAGCAGCAACAAAGCTACTAACATTTTAATTCTCATTCTTTCCATTTTCGTACGTTTTAGTTAGGTGAAGAGGACAGAGCATGAACTTGCTCTAAACATCCCCATAATAATACTACTTACTGATAAAACGATTTTATAGCGCAGAAATTGCCGCCCTTAACAATCAATAGGACGTATTAAGGGCATTTAAACCAAAGGAAGTCTACCTATTTTATTAAACTACGTACGGCAAACCATGCATGAAGGAGGATTGTCTGAATCAGTCCATAGTGCTTACACATCACATCAAAACGCTCTCGGAGCGACTCTTTGTGATGACGGGTTGTTTGTCCTTCTCGTACATAATTTGCTACAACGGCATGGATATTGCGTAAAAGAAGTTGCTGACGTTCGCCCTCTTTCATGACACGTATACACCAATCTACATCTGCTGAATAGCGATAAGTTGTATCATATAATAGTGAACGAGCGATGTCTAAGCGAGCATAAAATGCTTGATGGCATACCAACATACCATAACGGAAAGAACGCCATGTGAGTCGTTCTGATGGACTTAGCCTGCGGTGGCTAATAAAGTTGCCCTTTTCGTCAATGATGTCTGTGTCGCCAAAGAGGACGGCAGGGAGTTCCTCGCCATCTCCAACAACAGCAGCAAGTACCACCTTGTCTAATGTGTCGGGATTAGGGAAGCGGTCACCTGCATTCATAAAGACAATATAATCGCCAGTAGCCTGTTGTAAGCCTTTATTCATTGCGTCATAAAGTCCTTCGTCTGGCTCGCTTTGAATACGTACGACATGCTCATTCTCAGCCTCGTCAGACTGCTGCTGATAGGCTTTGGCAATCTCTAAAGTGTCGTCTGTTGAAGCCCCATCAATGATGATATGCTCCACATGAGGATAGTCCTGCATGAGCACACTGTCAAGTGTCGGTTGCAGAACCGAAGCTGCATTATAGGTTATAGTGACTACTGAAAAATGTGATCATAATCGGAAATTCTTATAGGCGAGTGCCTCATTATATACTTCAAGATATTGCATTGCGACGCTACGTTGTGAATAACAGCGTAGTACTTTCCCTACAGCTGCTTCTGAAAGGGCTGTGTAGTCGGACTCATCAAGTACCCAGTGTATGCCCTTTGCAAGGTCGTCTGCATTGCGTTCTGCCGCTACATAGCCATTCTTACAATGGTCAATCATTTCAGGTATGCCTCCAACCTTAAAGCCTATCGAAGGTACACCACATGCCATTGCCTCCATAATCGTATTTAGGGAGGTTCTCTGACAAGGATGGTAAGACAAACACGTCGCAAGCATTATAGACATCAACTATCTGTTGGGTGTCATTAACATAACCCAACTCACAGACTTCAAAATCGAACTCCTCCCTAAGATCTTCTGCATGTCCTCCGAGTATAGCCACAGCAGTGTTGTCCACCATCTCTGGGTATTTCGTAGCCAATTGGTGGCATGCTTCGACAAGATAAGAAATACCCTTATTTACATTTGTTACTCGTTGTGAGGCGAAAAGGATTATCTTTTTATTCAAAGGGAGCCCTATCTTTATACGTGCCTGCTTGCTGTCGGCAGGATGGAAAAACGTGTGTATCAATGGGATTAGGGATAGAACGCACCTGTTGACCAGCGAGGATAGCACTCTTGCGAGCCTCTTTTTCAAGCCACTTACTACATGTAACAAACATGACGTTACGCCCTTCAAGCATCTTCTTCTTACGTTCTAAGACCCGATGAGATAGGTCGTTTGTAGATCCACCATTGGGTAGCAAGCGGCAATTACCACATGCCGACTGATAGCGTAGACAGTTTAATGTAATATGACAAATACCTGTTGCGGGCCAAATATCATGCATTGTCCACACGACAGGCTTTCCACTGTCAAGAATCTTACGGATACCTTTCAGTGAGAGCATACCCTGATTAATCCAAGACAAGTGTATGATATCAGCCTCTTTGAACTCGCGTAGCTTCGTAATGTCCGTTCCTGTGTTTGCTAAGTCTATCTCAAAGAGGTGATTTCGAGAGAAATGAAGGTTCCAGAATACACAGAAACGCTCCCATAACAAGTTCCATTGGTTACGCCATTCGTGCCCAAGACTGACCACAGTGATGTCATCTGTCAGTTTATCTCGTACTAACATCTTTGCCTTCACTCCGCTGTTATTCAGAGCATCTTTTGAGTCGGTTGGCTGCAACAGCAGCACCACCTGTTTTCTCACTGGTATTTACAATCAGTATTCTCATTGATATATCATTTGCAGCAAAGTTACAAGAAAACAGATAAAAAGCCAAGAAAAGTAACCAAATATTGATTGTTTGCGCACACAAAGAGTTGATATGTATCAAGAAAAAGATAGTCTTCAATATAAAAAGTCAATGTAAATGTTGCACAATACTTGAAAAACATTCTAACTTTGCATTGTCAAAAGGTTAATAGATTGTTTAGGTTAGTAGTAATAGATTTAGGTTTTTAGTTATTTTATTAAGGTAAAAAGTTTAACGATTGATCAAGGATGACAAAGGTGACCGTGAGGTTCCCTTTCATTTGAAAAAGATTTCTTAGTTAAACATACTAATAACGCCGAAGCTCGTTGAGAGTCTCGGCGTTTTTTTCTTCTTTAAACTTTACCCTTTGAACATTGAACTTTACCCTTTGAACATTGAACATTGATCTTTGAACTTTGTCTTTAGGCATCATCAGTAATTATAATTAAGCCCATTTGAACATTGAACTTTACCCTTTGAACATTGAACTTTGAGTTTTGAACTTTGTCTTTACGCGTCATCGGTAATCATAATTATGGGCTCAGTAGAAAAAAAGGGTGGGGAAATTTTTCTTAATTAATATTTTTTTCTTTCCTTTGTATCATGGAAGAAAAAAATATCTATATCAGTTAGCCGAATTCGTTTTACCCAGTGATGTATTACATTATTTCTCTATTGTTAAGATAGAGTCTGATACTTCATTGTTACGTATTTATCTTGATGAGAAGATGGAGAAAGAACTTTCCGATGATCTTCATTTTGAATCAAAAAGGCTTTTATGGAAGCTGTCGAGGTGACGGACTTTCCGATTCGCGATCATAAGGTTATTTTGGTTCTTCGTCGACGTCGCTGGATAGATATTCGTACAGGTAAGAGTTTCTCTCTTCCCTTGCAGATAGATATTACAGCCTCCGGCACTCGTTATTCCAAAGAGTTCGGAGCTTTTTTAAAAGAAACGTATGGAGACATCCCCAGTGACCTGCCGTACGCTTGAGGAATTCTATCATATCAATGGACGTAGTTTTGAGAAACAATACAAGGAAACATTAAGTGGTTACAGGTCCTGGAATCAGTTGTCTCATGCTCAGAAGTGGCTTCTCTTTGAGGATAATATTGGTAAGAATATAGCAATAGACGAGACATCCTTGTCCAATGGTGAACTCTATACGATTATCACTAATAGGGACAAACACGGCAAGCAAGGATGTCTTGTAGCCATTGTTGCTGGAACCAAATCCTTGGATGTCTGCAAGGTATTGGATAAGATAGATGAAAAAGAAACGGGAAGCCGTAGAAGAGGTCACCTTGGACTTGTCCGATAGTATGCGTAAGATTGTAAGGCATTGTTTTCCAAAGGCTAAACGAGTGATTGATCGCTTTCATATACAGAAACTTGCAAGTGATGCCGTGCAACAGATGAGAATAGAGTATCGCTGGGCAGCTTTACAGCAAGCAAAATGACGAGAAAGAGAATGCAAAGTTAGAAAAGATAGCGTATCAACCACTGACTTTTGAAAATGGAGATACACGTAGTGAACTGCTGGTAAGAAGTAGGTACCTGTTGTTCAAATCATCAGAGAAATGGACTGATGAACAGAAACTAAGAGCCAAAAATACTGTTCAGAGAATATCCTGACATTAAGAAGGCTTACGGTTTATCACATTCGCTAAGAATGATTTTTGCTAAGAATACTATCAAAGATGCAGCCAGACTATCATTGGCAAAATGGTATAATAATGTCGCAGAAGCTGGCTTTCATTCCTTTAATGTCATTGCTGCAACTTTCTACGAGCATTACGAAGACATACTTAACTTTTTATATTAACAGATCTACAAACGCTGCTGCGGAATCCTTCAATGCAAAAAAATAAAAACTATTTAGGGCTAACTTAAGAGGAGTTGTAGATAAAAGTTTCTTTCTTTTTAGGCTTGCCAAACTATATGCCTATCCCCACTAAATATCTACTGTCCCTAATTATGAATTTTGAATTATGAATTCTGAATTAAACCCAATCATAATTATGAATTTTGAATTATGAATTCTGAATTATATATGAATTGTAAATTATGAATTAAGCTCCTCGTTTTTCCGAGATAAGAAGAGCCGACACTCATTAGGAGTATCGGCTCTTCTACGTTAGTATGTTATGAAAAATTTGAGAGAATTGAGACTTCACAGCCTCGAGTTGTTTTACTTAAAATGATTATTTTATAGAGAAAGCATAGAAATTGTCTTACTTTGTGATGGTTGATACAGGTGACTGTATCTTATGTTGTAAGGTATCGCTCACTACCGAGTCGGCCTTAGCAACAGATGGACCCTCCTGAGGTTTGTCAACAGCTGCGCTGCTTGGACTTACCTGATGTACATCACCATCAGAGAAAGCAACCTGCATTGCATTGCCTAAGGTTAGGAAGATTGCTACCACAGCAGCTGCCTTGAAGAGTGGCATAAGACGGTGGCGCATTGTTATTACACGTGCCTTTACAGGCTCGTCTTCCTGTATTAGTCCGAGGACTCTCTGGTCAAAGTCATCGCCCAAGACGTCCATCTCCTTCTCATTCTGCTCATAAACGAACAGAGAACGATAAGGCAGCAACGCAGCTGGAATGTCCTCCTGTGAGAAGAACATACGCAAGATTTCCTCTTCTTGGAGAGAAGTCTCGCAACGCCAGTAGCGTTCCAGTAATTGTTCGATGTACTTATAATCCATAATTGTCTAATTTCAAGTATTTTTTTGTTTGACCGTTTGGCGAGCTCTAAAGATGTTTACCTTTCACTTGCTCCTCGCTGATTTCGAGTATTTCAGCAATCTCTTTGTATGACTTTCCTTCAAAAATCTCTTAGCTGCATGCAGCTTCTTTGTTTCTCTGGAAGAGCGTCTACAATCTGTTTAACGAGACTGATTTTTGTCCTCTTCAATCATTCGGTCTTGAGGATTAGATGAAGCGAGAGGCTCAGCTACTTTTCACATCTTCCAAAGAATCATTGTTGTTTTCCTTCTTTTTGATGCGGTCGAGCGAGAGGTTTCGACATACGGTGAGGCTAAATGCTTCGATAGAATCAATGTTTTCCCACTCGTATCTGCGGTTCCAGACCTTTATCAGTGTGTCCTGAACGATGTCCTCAGCCTCAGTTCTGTTGAGCGTGATACGGAGTGCAAGCCGGAAGAGTTCATTCTTCAACGGCAACACATCGTTACGGAAACTGACTTTTCTTCATCTTCTCTCTGTTTAAATGACGCTTATCTATGGGGAAAGTTACAGACATGGGGATTAAAAAATGCTGTTATTTAACCTTTCATTAAGATGTTTAGCTATTGTTTTTGTTGCTTATTACTGTTCTTTTATTTGGCTTTGGGGACTTATTATAAGGGCCTTATCGCGGTCTAACTTATAGGATGTTAAAGGAATTCTTTTTCATGAAAAAGAAATATTTTTCTTCATGACAAAGAAATATTTTTCTTCATGAAAATAAATTCTTCTTTTCGTGAAAAGAATTCGGATATACGCCCTTTATATTCCTCATCTCTATGCTTTTACACATCTTGGATCGTGCTGTTTATCAGTCTTAAACATCATCTTTACGTTTCCACTCTTTTCGTCTTTCTCTTTATCCAATAACTCCATCAAACTCAGTAATCATAATTATGAATTATGAATTTTGAATTAATAATAGTAATCATAATTATGAATTGTGAATTATGAATTATGAATTAAAAGAGCTTCAGCCACTTTCAAGTCGAATGGGGTTGTAATCTTAATGTTCTCGCGATTTCCTTCCACCATTGTTACCACTTGTCCGAGTCGTTCAACAACACTCGCATCATCGGTAAAATCGGCACTTTCTTCTTGTTCGTATGCTGTTTTTTTGATAAGTTGGATATCGAAAGACCTGTGGAGTTTGTACCGTCTTATAATCGCTACGCTGTACATTTCTTCCGCTTGGAGAGTCACCGATAAAACGCAGAGTGTCAGTGACAGGCAATACAGGAATGACCGCTTTTGACGTCTGAGCAGTATCAAAACAACGTGCAATGGTCTCACAAGAGACGAAAGGACGCACCCCATCATGGATGCCAACAAGTCCAACAGCATCTGTAGGAATCATCGAAATGCCATTTTTACATGATTGAAAGCGACTTGCACCACCATCAGCTAACTGGTACTCCTCATCGAAATGATACTGCTCACATAGTTCCTCCCAATATGTTTGTTGCTCTTTCGGTAAGACGAGGATAACTTTCAAATCCTTATCGTAGGCATGAAAGCGACTGATCGTGTGCATGAGGACAGGTTTCCCACCGACAGGAAGAAACTGTTTGGGTATGTCTGCTCCCATTCGCAATCCCTTTCCGCCAGCGACGATGATGGCATATTTTGATGTTTTTAGACGTCACAATTCTATGCTATGAAATATGGTTTATGAATTGAGAAGACGGTCGTAAATCATACCCTTCTTTATCTCTTCCACCTTCTCACCAGGTAGGAAATAGCTTAGAAGCTGATATCCGTATGGGAAAGAAGCAGCAGGACCGGCACCAGTTGTTACGTTTCCGTCTTCCTGAACAAGTGCTCCTGTGTATTCAGCATCCTCACCTAAGTAGCTTTCCATACCTGGATAGATTGTTGCTTTCTTACCTTTCAACAAGCCAACAGATGCCAATACCAATGGAGCAGCACAGATAGCAGCAACGCGTTTACCTTTTTCAAACTGCTCTTTGAGGGCTTTACGAACGCCTTCGTGCTCGTTCAAGTTCTTTGAACCAGGCATACCGCCAGGCAACATCAGTAAGTCTGCATCCGAGAAGTCGGTTATGTTCTCAAAAAGGAGGTCGGCTTTAACCACTACACCATGTGATGATTCAACGAGATTACTACCTGTAATACTAACCATCTTCACCTCTACGCCCTCCCACGTCGTAGGATATCAACAGGTGCCAAAGCCTCAACTTCTTCAAAGCCATTAGCGAGAAACTCATATACCTTAGCCATAATTATTTTGTTTTTTTACGTAATAAATCCAATTAAAAATCTTTACTTTTTGCAAATGAATAGTGTCTGCAAATATACTAAATATTCATGGTATTGTGTGGCTTGTAAGACTAAAAAGAATTAAAAAAAGGCATGTTTTTTTATGGCAGAAAAAGAAACTTAGTTTTGCTATCTTCGGCAATGCTTCTAAAAGCTTTTTGACTCGCTTCAGATAACAGAAATCTTAGACTATCTGAGGGCGCATGAAGCTGATGTATATATTGAACAGAACTTTTATAATAGCCTACAAAAAGAACTTAAGAAGTCGATTTCTATAGCGGGTGTATTCGAGGGGGTAAACTTTGATGTTGATTATGTCATTTCCTTAGGTGGCGATGGTACCTTTCTCAAGGCAGCAAGTAAGGTTGGTCCCAAGCAAATACCTATCATTGGCGTGAATATGGGACGGTTAGGTTTCCTCGCAAATGTTGCCCCAGAAGAAATTAAAGACGTACTTAACAATGTCTTTGAAGGAAGATATGAGATCGAGGAGCGTGCTATTATCCAGCTTGAAGCAGACGGAAAAGCTCTCGAGAACTGTCCTTTTGCCTTGAACGATATTGCAATTTTGAAACGTGATAATGCTGCGATGATATCGATAAAGGCAAGTGTAAATGGCGAATTTTTGGTAACTTATTTGGCTGATGGACTCGTTATCAGTACACCAACAGGCTCAACAGCTTACTCATTGTCGGTTGGTGGTCCGATTATCGTACCTCAATCGGGTATTTTAAGTATGACTCCTGTTGCACCACATAGTCTTAATATTCGCCCAATCGTTATCAGCGATGAGGCTGAAATAAAGTTGGAAGTACAGAGTCGGAGCCACAACTTCCTCGCAGCTGTGGACGGACGGTCAGAGAAACTCTGTGAGGGAGTAACGCTAACGATAAAGAAGGCACCGCATAAGGTGCGTATCGTGAAGGTCTATGGACAGCGTTTCTTCTCTACACTACGTGAGAAGTTGATGTGGGGAGCGGATACACGCCAGTTTTAGAAAGGCTGATTGTTGGCGAGAAAGGCAGTGAATAGCTTACCATACAGTTTAGTTTTTCCTATTCAAACCAACCTTATTGGCTATACTAACGCAGCTGAAAAAGTCCATCATTCCCACACCTTCAATAAAATTAAAAATAAAAGGTAATAATGCTAAACAAGATAAAGAAACTCTTTCAAATCCCTGAAACGCGTTACACAAGCAAGGAGATATTCCGCTGGTTGTGGAATGCTTGGCGTGGTAATCGTAAGCAGGCGATACTGAATGCTTTGATAGGTATTCTCAGCGTAGTCGTTTCTTTGGCAACTGTTTGGGCTGTTCAGCATGCCATTGATGTGGCTTCTCATGTCATAGAGGGCAGTATTTATACCGCTGTGAGCATCATGGGAGCTTTGATTCTCTGTGATTTCGCGTTGAGTGTAGCCTCTGTATGGGTAAAGAACCTGTTAGGTATTAAGGCGCAGAACCGTATGCAACAGCGCATGCTCGACCGTATTCTGCGTTCGGAGTGGCATGGAAAAGAGCGTCATCACAGTGGTGACGTACTTAACCGATTGGAATTTGATGTTGCTAATGTGGTAAGTTTTCTCACCGAGACGATACCAAGTTCAGTCTCAACATTAGCTATGTTCCTCGGAGCTTTCTTCTATTTGATGTCGATGGACTGGCGTCTTGCCATTATTATTGTCGTTATGATTCCGCTATTTGTCCTCATCAGCAAGGTATATGTACGCCAGATGAGACGACTGACACGTGAAGTTCGCGACTCAGACTCAAAGGTTCAGAGTGTTTTGCAAGAGACGATTCAGCACCGAATGCTTATCAAGACACTTGAAAGTGACGAGATGATTGTTGGGAAGTTAGAGGGAACACAACACGAGTTGCGCCGTAAGGTAGTGCGAAGAACGAAGTTTTCTGTATTCTCAAACCTCGTCTTAAACTTTGGATTTGCTTTTGGTTATCTTGTTGCTTTCACGTGGGCAGCCCTCCGCATGTCGGCTCATTCGCTGACTTTTGGCGGTATGACAGCCTTCTTACAGTTGGTAAATAAGATTCAGAATCCTGCTCGTCAATTAACGAAGTTAGTACCAGCTTTCGTCTCAGTATTCACTGCTGCCGAACGATTAATGGAGTTAGAGGAGAATCCTTTAGAGGAACAAGGTGAGCCAATAGAGGTAGCTGGACCTTGTGGTATTCGTTTGAATCATGTCGACTATCGTTATGATGATGCCGAACGTGAGATATTGAAGGATCTTGACTTCGATTTCTATCCAGGCTCTTGCACGGCTATTCTTGGTGAGACAGGTGCTGGTAAAGACAACGCTTGTGCGTATGCTTCTTGTCTTATTGAAACCTAATAAGGGTTCTGTAGAGATTTATAACGAAAAAGAAAGCCGAGAACTGACACCGCTCATGCGTACCAATTTCGTCTATGTCCCTCAAGGTAACACACTTCTTAGCGGTACAATCCGTGAGAACCTACTGCTCGGTAAGGTCGATGCAACGGAAGAAGAGATGATTGCGGTACTTAAGAAGAGCTGTGCTGACTTTGTTTTCCGTCTTCCTTTGGGACTCGATACCCTCTGTTCAGAGCAGGGTGGGGGACTCAGTGAAGGACAGGCGCAACGCATTGCCATAGCTCGTTCGTTGCTGCGTGACCGTAGTATCATGATATTTGATGAGGCAACGTCAGCCCTTGACCCACAGACAGAGCGCGACCTCTTGAGGAATATACTCTCCAACCACGATAAAACGGTGATTTTTCATCACCCATCGTCCAGCTGTTGTTGACTATTGCGACCAGACGTTGACCATAGAAAAAATACAATAATGTATTTGCGTTATTCAAAATAAGGTCGTATATTTGCAACATGACTGAAAAACTGAAAGGAGACCTAAAAACTGCAAATTCCAATCTTATTAGTGGAAGAAAGATAAAGAAAAATAGAATAAAAATTAGATATGAAAAGAATTCTTTTAGCTGTTGTCAGTGTATTTCTTATGTCCGCACCAGTGGCTTTTTGCACAGACAACAAACGTTGAACAAACTAAGGATTTAGATGCTAAGTATGCTACGAACATGCTCAAGCCGGGTACTCGTGCGCCTGAGTTTAAGTTGAAGACATACGATGCTAAGGAAATAAAGTTGAGTCAGTATCGTGGCAGTTATGTGGTATTGGACTTCTGGGCAAGCTGGTGTCCAGACTGTCGTCGTGACATTCCTGCCATGAAGGCGCTTTTACGAGCAGTTCCGTGATTATGGAGTGCAGTTCGTTGGTATCTCTTTTCGATACTGATCGTGAGGTCTGGGCACAGACTTATTGGGGCAAGTATCAGATGCACTGGACACAGGTGAGCGAACTTAAGAAGTTCAGAAAGAATACTGTTATCGACAAGTTGTATAAGATTGATTGGATTCCTTCAATGTATCTCGTTGATCCAGAGGGCAAGATTGTTATGGGAACGGTGGAGATAAGTAAGCTGAAAGCGAAGTTAGAATCTCTCCCGCTGACGCCACAGGTTAGTAAGACAGAGGTGCTCCCAACCTTTGAAGGTGGTCAGGAAGCTATTAATAACTATTTTGCACAGAATCAGCGCCGCAGTATTCAGTCATTCCGTTCAAAGGTACAGGCAGAGATGACCGTTGTTTTCAATGTTGAGATGGATGGCACGGTTACTGGTGCTCGTGTCGTTGACGTAAAGAATGTGAAGGGCACAAGCAAGCACTTCATGAAGATGGATGCTGAGAAACAGAAGCGTGTGTTGGAAAACTGTGTTGAATATTACAAAGAGCAGGCTGTTCGTCTTACGAACAATATGCCTAAGTGGAACCCTGCTATGCAGAATGGTCGCCCTGTAAAGAGTAAGACAACAGTAAATATTGTCTTCCAGTAATAGACGGATTCGACAACAAACAATTTCTAAATAAGATGTACAAGGCTGTCCTAACGAGGGCAGCCTTGTGTTTTTATCCCTTGAAAAACGCTCTTTTTGAATCTACTTTGGCATCATCACCCATCGTGTTAGTACTCCGCACCATTGGTGCTTACCCTCCGCACGCTATGTGCTAAGCACTAACACGTATAGAAGAGATGGGTAAGACGAACTTTTGTTGACCAATGTTTGGAAACAAGAATATTAATGCTTACTTTTGTGAAAAGTACATAAAGGAAAGGTTATAGTTGATAGTTGCACCGTTTTATAGTGTCTTACGTTCCGATATAGTTAGTAGGATAGATTGATAGCGGTTGACTTTTTAATCTTTGGAAGAATGAATAAGTTATTATGGTTATGTGGAATAATTGCCTTCGCAGTCGTCAGTTGTACAGAAGGTAATCGAGGTAGTATCAAGAAAAAGGATACACTCAGCACGTATGACTCCGTTCTTATTGGACGTGATCCCGGCTTTAGTAGCCGTCTTACGGAGGTTTATTGGATGTTATATAAGAATGGTACTGTAACGAAATGTACACGGCCATTATTTGTATCTGACGATGGTAAAGACACTGTCAGAACTGTTCGTTTTAGTGATGATAATGCTCGTCGCGTACAAGAACTTGTTGATGATATGTTTGTTAAGGGTACTGTAAAGGACGTTGTGGCAGTAAAAGGTAACGAACATTGCAGTGATATGGGTGGTCTATACATCTATATTTACTATCCAGGAAAGACCGTTCGATATGAATATAACTGGGGACAAACAGGTGTAAAATACTCTTCCGAGTTCAATGAACTTATGAATCTATTAAAAGTGCATGATGCTGAATAGGGAGAAAGACGTATAAAAAGCAGCGAGAAGAGCGTTAGGTCTTTCTCATTGTTGTGTCTATATACGAGTTATGCATCCTCTTTATGCTCAGTAGATTAGATTAATTTGGATAAAAAAATAATAGTAGGCTGTGAAAGTTTTTGTTGAATTATTTGTGATTATCCGATAAAAAAATGTACTTTTGTGTTTAGTAAGTTAAAAACTCTGAAAAGGAGGAAGATGAGTGCTAAAATTATATAGTGTAACGAACTTTTTAGATAGCTTTCTTTAAAAAGATAAAGACAATCTTAATCATTAACTATTAACGATAAAGTAATTATGAGAACTCTGCTATTATGTGTTATTGCGTTGTGCTCTCAGGTGATGAGTATGACTGCTCAGGTGACAGGAAGAATAGAGTATCCTCACCGTGCCGACTATGAAGATCAGGTTGTGTTGCCTGTGGATGACAAGGGACTGGTCATTCAGTCGTTTGCCAAGGACAGCAAGGAGGGTAAGCGTTACTTCAAGACAGAATTTTATTCAACCGCAATGAAACTGATAAGTACCGATTCAATATTGATTGATAAGGGTATGTATTTCTATTCAGATGTGGTTGAGAGTGGTGTGCTTTATACTGTTTTGCGCCAAAAGGATGGTTCGTTTATGATCGTTGCTTTCAATCCTGCAACACATAAAATAACTACAACGGATGGTGAATACACCCGTAAAGGGTCGATGAGAAATCTCGTTATTGCGAATGGATCAGTCGTTTTCAGTTCAACACAGAAGAAGTTAGACCGCATTGGTATCATTGATTTGAAGACGGGTAATTGTCGATTTACTGATATTCACTTCCCAAAAGTGAAGGATAAGAATATCTTTGTGCTTGAAAAATACCGTGATAGACAATACTATCTATGCGTTGGTAGGAGTAGAGACCGATGTCTATCTGCTTCGTTTAGATATGCAAGGTAATCAGTTAGGAGCAAACAATCTCACTGCTGATATTGCTGAACGAATCATCTCGGCATCAGTTTCAAAAGGCTGGAAATAGGTTTCTTTTGTCACAGGAACTTACTCTAAGTCGAAGAAAGGGTGGGGCTGAAGGTATCTTTCTTCTCAGAGCTGAAAGACGATAAGTTTAATAATATCAAGTTCTATAACTTCTAAAGTTGAAGAACTTTACGGAGTATATGAGCGACCGTAAGCAAGCAAAGATTGAACGCAGAAAGGAAAAGGCAGAGAAGGCTGGTAAGGAGTATTCGCTGAAGTACCTGATGGCTTCTCATCGTATTATGACGGATGGTAAGGATTACTTCTATCTTGGTGAGGCTTACTATCCAGTTTATCGTACAACCTGGGATTGGTACTACAATGATTACAACCTTCGCTGGTTATAACTATACGCACGCTGTTCTTGCAAAGTTTGATGTTGCAGGTAATCTGCTTTGGGACGAATGCTTCCCTATGGAACCAAGCCTCATGCCGATGTATGTGAAGCATTTTGTTTCTGCAAGTATGAAGGGTAATAATGTGAATCTTCTCTTTACAGATAAGAACAGACTGGTTTCAAAGCTCTTTAGAAATGCGGATGGAAATGTGATTCAAGACCGTACGTCGGAGATTATAGAAACGGATAACGAAGACGAAGATGTTAAGAAGATGCGTTACTCTAACTCTCAGTACTGGTATGGAGATAACTTCCTCGTCTATGGAACGCAGGTGGTGAAGAATTCTAAGACTGGTGAACGCCGTAAAGTGTTTGCTGTTACAAAGTATACAATAAAGTAATCGAGTTATGAAGATGATGAGAAATATTGATAAATTCCGTCTCTATCAATGGCTTTTACTGCTTGGCTGTCTGCTTTGTGTTCCGCATAGTGTACAGGCACAAGCGTGGGACGGAGAAGGAGATATTAAGGTTTATGCTGGTTATGCCAATGTTGGAGGGAGGTCTGGTATAGAGTTGGGCAGCGATTATGCGCTTAGCGACTTCGTTTCAGTAGGTGGACAGCTAACTTATGTCAACGTGAAGGACTATGACGAAGGACGTGATAGAGCCTTTATGGGGTATGATTTCAGTCTGACGGGTAACTATCATTGGGCTGAAGTACTGAAACTACCATCCGTACTGGATATTTATAGTGGTGCTTCCGTCGGTTTGCGAACAGCTGGTTTGCAGGCAGGTGTGCGCTATAACTTTAGTGAGACATTTGGACTTTATGGGCAGGTGCGGCAGAATCTCTTCAAGACTTTTGGCGATGATGTGGAATATGGGCGCGTCTACCAAGGCAAAACAGCTCTCTCTGTGGGTCTGACTGTTACGTTTTAAAGCTATTTATCCACTACTGTTTTGTGATGATTTGAATGTCAGAGTAGTGAAGTTCGTGTGTAAATAAACAATAAAGGCTATCGGAAACTCCGATAGCCTTTATTGGATGATAATAGTCTTTTTATTGATACTGACGGTGTCTGGCAATAATGTCTTTCGCTGGAATGCTAACAATATTGCCGTTTTCATCACAATTGATGACAGGTTCATTTTTGGCAGCTTTCTCTTTTAACAAGATTCGTTCTGACTCGATAAACCCTTCTTCAATAGTTTTTAAATAGGCTTCTATTTCTTTATTTGACATAACTTCTTATCTTTCTAAATTTTACTTCATTACTAATTCTGGTTCTTATACTATTTCCTCCAAAAAGCTATACGCTCTTTAGGTTGTATACTATTATCATATATTGACCATATATCAACCTTATTCATAAACAAGTTAAATAGGTTTGATATTCCCAATACATATCTTCTGTATATTATGTCTTTAGGAATGTTGTGTCCGCCATTTCTTACTCTTTCTGTTACACGTATGCTTGCAAGCTCTGGTGATGGTAGCCAAAAGAATAAGAGATTGACTATGAATCCTCTTTGATGTGCCTTCTCTATGAGTTTAATATAAGATCGAGTGGCAAGTGTTGTTTCAATAGAAAATGACTCATCTTTGCTTAAGAGGTAATCTATTCGTTGAAGCATCAACCTTCCTGCTTCAATGGCTGCACCTTCAGGGTTGAGTGGTGACAATCCTTTTGCTATTTCATCAGCATTGACAAACTCCTTTACCAAAAGAGTTTTTGGTAATATTGTCATAGAGGCAGTTGTCTTTCCAGCCCCATTACATCCAGCTATGATATATAAATGTTTTACCATTCGATGCAAAGATAATCTTTTATTATGAATAAAAACAAGTGAGTAGCCTTTTTATTAATAGGTCATTTCTTTTTTTGTTCTTTTCTTATTTGTGCCTAAAAATCGATAGTTTTTGTAATAAGTTCTTGGTATGTTTGAAGGTAATATTTACTCAATAAGGAAGAAAAATAAAGGTTCTTCCGTTAAAAGTGTGGATACTTCTCGTATAGATTTAACGGAAAAACAAATCTCACCATTAAACAAAAATATAGCCAAGACTGTAAAACTACTTATTTTACAATCATCCTCCGACACAGAAAACCTTTTTGTCATAATTCTGGGACAGTAGATATTTAGTGGGGATAGGCATATAGTTTGGCAAGCCTAAAAAGAAAGAAACTTTTATCTACAACTCCTCTTAAGTTAGCCCTAAATAGTTTTTATTTTTTTGCATTGAAGGATTCCGCAGCAGCGTTTGTAGATCTGTTAATATAAAAGTTAAGTATGTCTTCGTAATGCTCGTAGAAAGTTGCAGCAATGACATTAAAGGAATGAAAGCCAGCTTCTGCGACATTATTATACCATTTTGCCAATGATAGTCTGGCTGCATCTTTGATAGTATTCTTAGCAAAAATCATTCTTAGCGAATGTGATAAACCGTAAGCCTTCTTAATGTCAGGATATTCTCTGAACAGTATTTTGGCTCTTAGTTTCTGTTCATCAGTCCATTTCTCTGATGATTTGAACAACAGGTACCTACTTCTTACCAGCAGTTCACTACGTGTATCTCCATTTTCAAAAAGTCAGTGGTTGATACGCTATCTTTTCTAACTTTGCATTCTCTTTCTCGTCATTTGCTTGCTGTAAAGCTGCCCAGCGATACTCTATTCTCATCTGTTGCACGGCATCACTTGCAAGTTTCTGTATATGAAAGCGATCAATCACTCGTTTAGCCTTTGGAAAAACAATGCCTTACAATCTTACGCATACTATCGGACAAGTCCAAGGTGACCTCTTCTACGGCTTCCCGTTTCTTTTCATCTATCTTATCCAATACCTTGCAGACATCCAAGGATTTGGTTCCAGCAACAATGGCTACAAGACATCCTTGCTTGCCGTGTTTGTCCCTATTAGTGATAATCGTATAGAGTTCACCATTGGACAAGGATGTCTCGTCTATTGCTATATTCTTACCAATATTATCCTCAAAGAGAAGCCACTTCTGAGCATGAGACAACTGATTCCAGGACCTGTAACCACTTAATGTTTCCTTGTATTGTTTCTCAAAACTACGTCCATTGATATGATAGAATTCCTCAAGCGTACGGCAGGTCACTGGGGATGTCTCCATACGTTTCTTTTAAAAAAGCTCCGAACTCTTTGGAATAACGAGTGCCGGAGGCTGTAATATCTATCTGCAAGGGAGAGAGAAACTCTTACCTGTACGAATATCTATCCAGCGACGTCGACGAAGAACCAAAAATAACCTTATGATCGCGAATCGGAAAGTCCGTCACCTCGACAGCTTCCATAAAGCCTTTTGATTCAAAAATGAAGATCATCGGAAAGTTCTTTCTCCATCTTCTCATCAAGATAAATACGTAACAATGAAGTATCAGACTCTATCTTAACAATAGAGAAATAATGTAATACATCACTGGGTAAAACGAATTCGGCTAACTGATATAGATATTTTTCTTCCATGATACAAAGGAAAGAAAAATATATTAATTAAGAAAAATTTCCCCACCTTTTTTTCTACTGAGCCATAATTCTTTGAAGATGTAGATAGGGTTTTGAAAAATAATTACATAATGTCGAGTAAAACATTTATAAGTAAGGATAAAAATACGTGTAAAGAGTGGGCCTGTAACCAACAGTGAATCAGTTGGTTATAAAATGGTAAAAGCAAAAAGGTGCTTAATTGGACTTCAAAAGGGCGTTAGTAAGACCTCAAAAGGGCATCTTTTGCAAGCCAATTAGGCGTCTTTAAGAAGCTAAAAAGAGCATGTATTGGTTCTGAACTGTGTGAAAATAGTTTACAAATACCATCGATGTGATAATAGGTTGCTTGTAGAAGACTGATAGACATAGTGTCAATATAGATTTAAGCTTGTTGTTTATCCTTTCTTTGTAAGTCCAACTAATTTGCAATAGTGATACCCTACAAGAGTATAATCTTTTTATTCTATTTCCAATCTATGTATTTAGTCCATCCTTAAAAGCCTAATATTCTTCTGATTCACAGTATATTATACTGCAAATTATTTGCTTATATCTGCAAGTTTTTGTACCTTTACATTATAAATCTTGCAGATATTTATGCTTAAACGTACATCCAAACAGCTCTCTATGTTCTCTTCTTTTAGAGGACATGCTTAGTCATCAACATCCCCTTTTTCCAACTTAGTAATAAGATTAATTGGGAGTGTTTTGAAAAAAAGCTTTTTTTCTCCATTGTATTGCAGTACTAACGGTCGCCCAGCTCATCCTATTCGCCTGATGTGTGGTCTTTTAATCTTAAAACATTTGCGTAATGTTTCAGATGAAATGGTGGTTTCTCAATGGAGTGAGAATGCTTACTATCAATATTTTTGTGGTGGTCTTGAATTTATGCCCAAACAACCCTGTGACGCTTCCGAGTTAGTTCACTTCAGAAATCGTATAGGTGAGGAAGGTATGGAGTTAATATTAGCAGAGAGCATCCGTGTTAATACCGACCATGATGACGAAGATCATTTTGATACGGCTTTCATTGATTCTACCGTGCAGGAGAAGAATATAACCTATCCAACAGATGCGAAGTTGCATAAAAAGATAATCAAAAACGTTCTGAAGATAGTTCATGACAAGTGTCTTCCTCTACGACAGAGTTACACGCGTACTTTGAAAGGGATTTACCGTTCCCAACGTTTTCGTAATCATCCCAAGAATCGTAAGAAAGCTCTTAAGGCAGATAGGCAACTAAGGACCATAGCAGGAAGATTAGTAAGAGAATTAGAGCGTAATCTTGAGGGAAAGAAAGGATATGAGAAGATGTTTGAGCTATATTATAGAGTTCTTTCTCAGAATCGAAAGTCAAAGAACAAAAGTATATTCTCTGCACGAACCAGATGTGGTTTGCCTGAGCAAAGGTAAGGAACATAAGCAATATGAGTTTGGTAATAAAGTATCTATTCTTCGCTCATGGTCAGGACTTATTATTGGTGCATGTTCTTTTAGGAATGAATATGATGGGCATACTATCGAAAAGACGTTGGCACAAACCCAAAGGATGACAGGAAAGCAGGTTGATAAGTTAGCAGGAGATAGAGGGTATAGAGGTGTAAAGCAGATTGGGCAGACAAAGATACTCATTCCAGACACTCCTAAAGCTAAAGACAGCTACTACCAAAAGAGAAAGAAACACAAACTATTTTGTAAACGAGCTGGTATAGAGCCAACCATAGGACATCTTAAAGCAGACCACCGATTATCTCGCAACTTTTATAAAGGTGTGAAAGGAGATGCTATCAATGTCTTATTAGCTGCGGCAGCATATAACTTCAAAAGAGCTATGAGAGTTCTTTTGGACCTTATAAAAAGAATCAGCATAGAGCTTGTCAGTACAGGTTTTATGCTGAAATATAGTTTTTAAGGGATGACTATTTAACAGAAGAACCAAAATAAAGGCAATAGCCACCAAAGATAGTAGGTAGCTATTGCCTATATATTGTGTGTATGAAAAGTTTTTGTGCTATTGTCTAATGCGTAAGCAACAATTAAATAATCCTTCTAACTTGCAGGGGGATTTAGAAACTGAGCACCATTGCTTGTCGTTGTGTCAAAGGAATGTTCTTTGTGAGGTCTACAGTAGCACCTGTAAGGATATCGGTTGCAGTGGTATGTGAGCCAATTACTTCGGCATAGCGGGCTAAATCGACTTGATTGTCAGCTTTCTTACCATTGAGGATGGTGAGGACCGTCTTGCCGTTATGTTGACGAGCAAGAACGTAAACACCATGCTGAGGAATGAATTGTGTTTGTGTTCCCTTGTTGATAACATCGTTGTTCTGTCGCCAATGGAGTAGGCGACTGGCCCAATCAAACATAGCATTCTCTGCTTTGGTACGACCTTCACGTGTGAACTTGTTGACTTTATCGCCAGGGAAACCACCTGGGAAGTCTTGTCGTACATTGCCATCTGTTTCCGTTTTTGTACCGTTCATCAGAATCTCCGTACCATAATAGAGCTGTGGAATACGCTTCATCGTCAGCAAGAGAGCGTACGCCTGTTTCAAAGCCGTTGAGTCCTTGCCATTACCAAGGTAGCGGTCAGTATCGTGATTCTCAATGAATGCCATCACAGAAGATGGGTCAGTATAGAGGTAATCATAGCAGAGAGAGTTGTAAATGCGGTTCCATCCCTTCCACCAATCATCTGTTTCCTCGTTCTTTGCCTGCGAAAGACGATCGAAGAAGGCGAAGTCCATCACCGTTTTTAGATTGCTGTTAATGTCAGAGAGTTTGCTGTCTTTCTGCCAAGCTGCCGTATAAGCAGGTTCTGTTACCCATGTTTCGCCAACGGTGTTGAAGTTAGGATATTCCTTGTTGAGCACCTTCATCCAATCAGCCATGGCTTGTCGGTCTGCGTAGGGATATGTATCCATACGGATTCCATCGATACCTACGGTTTCAATCCACCAAATAGAATTCTGAATCAGATACTTAATAACGTGCGGATTGCGCTGGTTGAGGTCAGGCATAGAGGGAACAAACCATCCGTCAACAGTCTCAGCCATATCCACTTTGCTGGCGTATGGGTCGAGAACTGGTGTAAGCTTGTAGCTTGTCTGGAGCCCATAGTTAGGACTGTTAAACCAATCTTTTGATGGATAGTCTTTGATTGTTTTGCCGTTTTCATCAATGCGTGTACCCTTAGCCCATGGGTGATAGTCTCCACAATGGTTGAAAATCATATCCATGACCACCTTTAATCCCTTCTTATGACATTCGTCTACGAGAGCTTTATACTCCTCATTCGTACCGAAACGAGGGTCAACACGATAGTAGTCGGTGGTTGCGTAGCCGTGATAGGTACTGTGTTTGCCACCATCGGCAGGGCGATCATTCTCCAATACTGGTGTCAACCAAAGGGCAGTAACACCAAGATCAGTGAAGTAATCGAGGTGTTGGCGGAGTCCTTCAAGGTCGCCACCGTGTCGAAGACTTGGCTCATTGCGGTTGCATAGTTGGTCTTCCATCCCTTTGATTACGTCGTTCTTTGGATTACCATTAGCGAAACGATCGGGCATCAGCATATACAGAACATCCGAGATATCGAAGCCTTTGCGGTCTGCTCCTGCCATCTCACGTGCCTTTAGTTGGAACTTCTTAGTTGTCTTTTTACCGTTCTTATTAGAGAAGGTAAGGGTAACCTCACCCGGTTTTCGCACCTTTTTAAGTTAAGATAAACAAGGAGATAATTAGGTGAATCGAGGGCGTACAAGCGAGTCAATCTTTACATTAGGGTTGTCCGTTGTAACGTCTGCAAACTTGATATCTTTGCCATATATCATCAGTTGTAACGTTGGGTCCTGCATGTCAGCAAACCAGTTGGTAGGGTCAATGCGGGTAACGTTTGGTGTAGCTGTTCGATTATTGGCTTTCTTTTGAGCTGCCGTACTGTTCTGAGCGGTCATAGGAGATGATAAAAGAAGTAAGAATAAAAGAATCTTCCAAGTCTTTTGAAAGAGGGAAAGATTAGGTTCGTTCGTTAGTTGTCTGCGGTTCATTTTAGGTAATTTGTTTTGCTGTGGTATTGGGCTTATTAGCCTAATTAGCCTAATAGGGCCAATAAGCCCAATATCCTTAACAGCTATTAATAATCTGCTGAATGGTCAGCAATCCTCCTCTTAAGAGAAAAGTGGGGAAGGGCATAGCACTTTAATCATGCAAGATAAGGGCTGACTGGGCATCAACCATCACCTCACCACCTTCCATTTTGCCTAATCCAGCTTCGTTAATTTCACCATTAGCACATACAATCGTATACTGACCCTTAGGGATGTTGACGGTGCGAAGTTCCTTGTTAGCATTGAGGATGACGTAGATGTTCTTCCACTTATCACCACCAGCATGGTCTTTTAGGCGGAAAGCAACTAAACAATCCTGTACAGGAAGGAACTCAAGATGCTTGCGAACGAGGTCGGCTTTGCCCAATCGGAAGGCTGGATGTGCCTTGCGAAGGTTGATGAGTCCACTGTAATAGTTGAATACCTGCGGATAAGTCTTGAGGTTATTCCAGTCGAGATGATTGATACTATCAGGTGAATTATACGAGTTATGCACCCCTTTCTTGTTGCGAAGCATCTCCTCACCAGAGAGCATGAAAGGTACACCCTGTGATGTGAAGATAGCCGTTTGGGCAAGTTCATTCAGACGAATCAGCTCATTCTCATCGTATTCTGTCTCTGGAATAGAAGCCTTCAGACGGTCAACAAGGCACAAATCGTCGTGACAACTGACATAAGAAATCATCTGAGTAGGCTCAAGGGCATAAGGTTTCTTAGAATAGTTTACCTTTGAGTAGTCTACCTGTGGGTGCTCAATCATACCCGCAATACCCGCCTTCAAGCTCTCTTCCAAGCCTGTAACGCCACCAAGCATACCGGGCTTATGGTCGTCAGAGAAGGGTCCACGCAAGGCATCACGGATGTCATCAGAGAAGGCTGCAATGCCCGGCATCTGTGGAATAGCAGCTTTCACAGCCAACTTATCGTGAGGATAAGCACATGTACCAGCGCTCCAACCCTCGCCATAGACAAATATCTCTGGGTCGATAGCATTGAGTTCATGACGAATATCATTCATGGTTTGAATGTCATGCACACCCATAAGGTCTACACGGAAACCGTCAATATGATATTCATTTACCCAATACTTCATTGATTCCAACATATACTCGCGCATCAAAGAGCGCTCACTTGCCGTCTCATTGCCACACCCAGTGCCATCAGATGGTGTACCATCAGCCTTGTATCGGTAGTAAGCCTTAGGATAAGTACGCTCAAAGTTGCTATTTGTAAGGTCGAAAGTATGGTTGTAAACAACGTCGAGGATAACTCTGATACCCGCCTTGTGCAATGCTTGTACCATCTGCTTGAACTCCATAATACGGCGTGTAGGCAGGTTAGCATCGTATGAGTAGCTACCTTCTGGTACGTTATAGTTCAATGGGTCATAGCCCCAATTATACTGTGGCACGTCCGGTTTGGATTCATCTATCGAAGCAAAGTCGAACGAAGGGAGGATATGCACAGCGTTAATACCCAACTTCTTCAAGTGATCAATAGCCTTCTGCTCTGTCAAGGCAAGGTATTTACCCTTGTGCATCAAGCCAGATGAGGGGTCAATAGAGAAGTCACGGTGATGTAACTCATAGATAATGAGGTCTGCCGGACTCTTAGTTGGTACACGACGATCGCTTTCCCAGCCTGTTGGGTTGGTTTCTTTCATATCAACAACGGCACCACGTCCACCATTACAGCCGACCGCTTTGGCAAAGACACCCGGTGTCTCGCCGTGTCCGATATCGAAAGTATAGAACTTACCTTTGAGGTCTCCCTTCACAGTAGCCGTCCAAGTATTGTCTCCACTCGGTGCAAGTTTCACCTTCTTGTAGGCTTTTCCACCTCGTCCTGCCTCATAAAGGCGAAGCGTTGGCTTAGAAGGCGCGTTGAGACGGAAGGTTGTCTCACTCGGAGAATAAGACATCTCGTTGAATCGCTGTTGTGCAACAACGTTCTGCGAGAGTATGAAAGCAGCTACAGATGCTGCAAGGTTGTATTTTAATTTCATTGGGTTGTAGGTGTTGGGTGATGGGTGTTGAATGTTGGGTGATGATGAATTGGGTGGTAGGTGTTGGGTGTTGAATGTTGGGTGATGATGAATTGGGTGGTAGGTGTTGGGTGATGAATTTTAGGTGATGATGGGTTGTTATAATAATTTATAATAGCCATCATCACCTATTCTTTTTATCGACCCGCCTGATTGATAAGGTCTGTTATCTGCTCATTGAAAGACGTATTCTTCATTAAGTCTTCAATGCTGACGTGCATACGGTAACGCCAGTAATGCTTTGGATTAGACGGAACATTGATACGCTCGGCATTAGGGTCAGCCAAACGCAATTCCTCGTCAATACTCATCCAGTCCTGAATACCGAGGATGCAGAGCATACTTGGCGATGTAAGGTGACGGCTAACGATGTCTCTTGCCAACCAACCTGGTAATGGGTGAGGTGCTGGACCACCACGATGTAACATGCTATTGAAGTAATCCTGCGTACGTTCCCAGTCTTCATCCCACCACTGACGTAGGGTAGCCATGTCATGAGTAGAGATGGTGCTGACACTACGGTAAGGGTTCTCACTGAGATAGCCAAAGCGCACCTTCGGGTTCTTAGGCATACTCTGAATCTCAAGACTGAGGATGCGTAGCTCATTCATCACCCATGCCACGCAATCAGGAACCATTCCCAAGTCCTCTGCACAGACAAGCATACGAGTAGCATTAACCAACTTTGGCAGTTTCTTCATAGCTTCCTGATACCAGAACTGGTTGTTACGGCGATAGTAGTAATCGTTGTAAAGCTTATTGAATATAGCCTTATCGCTATCGTAGAGACTCTCGTAAATGAAGTCGAACTGTACGCAGATACGTGGATGGAAGCGGTTTGGATCCTTATGGTCACGAATGAAAAGTACATTACTAATCAAAGCATAGAGTCCGTCACGCAGCCAAATGTCAACATCAGAGTTCTTACCAGCAAAGGCTTTCTCAACCTTTCGCTGTGTATCATACGCTGGACGCATCTTGTATCTGTCGCCCCATACATGTTCCACATACTTCTGTCTTACCTCGTCAGCATGCTCACGGAAGATGCGGTCGAGTACCCAATCAGCAATGAATGGCTCTGTGAAGAGTTCTTCCTGCCAGTGTAGACCGTAGCCTTCAATCTCCTCACGAGTCATACCAAGTGATGGAGAGAACTGACCGAGCAGTCCGTGTACTGAATGAATAGGAATCTCCCAGATACGGAAGAAGCCGAGTACGTGGTCGATACGATAAGCATCAAAGTACTGTGCCATGTTCTGGAAGCGCTTTACCCACCACTGACAACCATCCTTTATCATCTCGTCCCAGTTGTAAGTAGGGAACCCCCAGTTCTGACCATTTATCGAGAAGTCATCAGGTGGAGCACCTGCCTGACCATTAAGGTTGAAGTAACGTGGTTCTGTCCATACGTCACAGCCATAGCGGTTGACACCAATAGGAATGTCACCCTTGAGGATTATCTTATGAGCCTGTGCATATTCGTGTACTGCTTTCATCTGACTACTCAATACGAATTGTACGTAATAGAAGAAAGCCACCTCTTTATAAGCCTTGTCCTTAGGGTTAGACAAAGCCTTGCGGTCAGTCTCATCCCATTGTTTATGGTCTGGCCAATGAGAGAAATCGGCTGTTCCGAACTTGTCTCTCATATAAGAATACTGTGCGTAAGGGACAAGCCAACTCTCTGTTTCAGCAAAGAAGTTTCTTGAAAGCACTGCTTTCGAGTACCTTTCCACCCTCCTGTTCAAAAGAGCAGACGGAGGTATTCTGTCTTTGCATCGTTCACACGCTCATAGTCAATCTGTGGCAACGCGTTAAGCTCTTTGCGTAGTTTCTCGAACTTCTCACTCTGTTTCTTGTCCTTCAATGCAGGTAATGCCGTGAGGTCGACATACTGTGGGTGGAGGGCAAAGATAGAAATACAGCTATATGGATAAGAGTCTGTCCAAGTGTGTGTAATTGTTGTGTCGTTGATAGGAAGAATCTGCAGTGCACGCTGGTGGGTCTTACTTATCCAGTCAACCATCTTCTTCAAATCGCCAAAGTCACCGATACCGAAACTTGTCTCCGAACGAAGTGAGAATACAGGTACCAATGTTCCTGCAACACGAACAGCTGGGAGAGGGAAAGAAGCCTCTGTCAACTCATAGACAACGACGTCGCCTTCATCCATTGTTGGCAATAGTAAGGTGCGGTTGTCGCTATATTCCCAAACGAGATTCTCATTACTATCATTGCTCTTGATGAAGAACTTCACTTCAATCTGGTCACCAACAAGTTTGGTAGCATCTAAGGTATAGCTCCACTCGTTGACATTATGCTGTACCATCTTCAGTGCCTTCTTCACGTTCCAAGCACCTAATGCAGGCTCAGCACCTACGAGGTAAAGTTCATCCGTTGCACCTAACTGTGGCGCACGTACCTTCAGTGTGACAGCTTTGTTATAGTTATTGAGTTTTCCCTTCACTAACTTCTTACCCGCAACACAATCGGTAATAGCAGAAGTATAGAGATAAGCATTGTCAGGAATGTCACTCCAATGGTCGTAAACACGATAATTAAGACTGCGTTCTGTATCAATATCTAATCGATGATTGATTACGCCCCATTCTTTTCGCTGTTCATTATTACCACAGAGAATGCTGTAGAAATAATCGATATGCGTTCCCGGCTTTGCATCCTTCTTCACTTCCACCTCCCAGTGGTAGCCGTCAGATGTGCGCATTCTGTACTGTGAGGCCTCTACAGCCCCCTTGTGTTGACCTGTAATAATATTCAAGACAAGGTCTTGTCCGTAATAGGTCTGGTAGTCTATGTGAAACTGTATGTTCATAGAGTTGGGTAGTTATTTGCCTCAAAGATAATAATATTAATTAGAAAAAGCAATACCCTTTTACATGATTTATATCAATTCTTATGCAATCGTTTGCATAATGATAGATTGGTGATAATTCATGGCTAATGAACTAACGCTCTATAAGTATAAATAAAACCTTATTTTTCGATGCTTTCTAACGCTACTTTTGCTTTTTGTGTTAGTGCTTAGCACCAATGGTGCGCACGCTCAACACCAATGGTGCGAGGGCTGCAACACAGTCGTTAGAAACGGTAAACGAGTTTTTGGGTTTTAGGGACTATATAACTTGTAAACTGGGAATAGCAAGCTGATAAGAGGATGTTTGTTAGCTGATGTTAGCTATTTATTTGATATAGGAAAAGAATGCTCTATTGAGATTGATTTCTCAGTGGTTTATCATTTCTTTTCATGGTGATAAATATTTATTTACGTGAGAAGAAATATTTATTTTCATGAAGAAAAAAATATTTTTTCTTTCATGAAAAATAACTTGTTAGTGAGGGTAGAGTGGTAGTAAGTTGTTGGTAGAAAAGGTTTATTGAGTTGAGCGATAAGAGGTGTAAAAAGTGTTTGTAGAAAAGGAAAAAGGTGTACTGAAACGCTTTTCAGTACACCCTTAAATTCAGAGAGATTATAAAAAAGTTATGTTACCCTTGTTCTGCAGGACGGCGTACCTTTATAATTCCAACGGACATTGCACCGAGGAAGAGGGAAACACCTGCTACAATCATCATATTACTTTGTACGGAACCAACCATCTGAAGGAGTACTCCGCCAATAGCCGCAGCGATAATTTGTGGAATACAGATGGTACCGTTGAACAATCCGAGATAAGTTCCCAAGTGGCCATAGCCCTCGAGTGCATTTGTCACCAAGGTAAATGGCATTGCCAATATGGCTGCCCAAGCACATCCGATGAGGATGAATGGGATGAACATTACATATTGATTGTGGATGAAGGCTGCGAGGACAAAGCCTGCTGCACCTAAGATAAGTGAGAAGGAGTATGCGAGTTTGGTGTTCTTGAACTGTGGAAGAACCATTGCCCAAGCTACTGAACCAATCGCCTGAATGGCAAAGAGAATACCTACCCAGTTTCCTGCTTCCTGATATCCCTTTGTCATTGTTGCATCATGTGCAAGCATGTCTACGCCCCAACAGTTAGCTGCTACGGTTCCATTGGTGTAAGTCCACATATACATAAAGGCAAACCAGCAGAAGAACTGTACCAAACCAACTTTCCAGAAGGTAGGTGGTGCAACTTTTAATAAGGTGAAGACATTAGACTTTGAAGTATCATCTTTCTTCTCTACCGAATGGTATTCGGCATAAACCTTTGGTGGCATCTCCTTTACCTTGGCTGTGGTATAGATAACACAAAGGATGAGGATGGCTGCACCGATATAGAAAGAATAGACCACTGAGTCTGGAACAACACCCGATGGAGCTTGGTTAGAGATACCTAAGAAAGGTGAAGAAGAATGGGAAGACATAGCCTGCGATAGAGCCAGCATTGCAGAGGAAACTCTGAATAGAGTAGGCGAGTGTCTTCTGTTTCTCGTTGACCATATCGCCCACCAACATCTTAAAGGGTTGCATAGCCATATTGATACTTGTGTCGAGGAACATCAATGAGACAAGTCCAAACACCATAGCCGTTGAGACAGCCATACCTAAAGAACCCGCATTCGGAAGTAGGCACATCACGAGAACAGAGATGGCAGCACCTACGAAGAGGTAAGGGATGCGACGTCCGAAGCGTGTCCACGTCATGTCAGAGAGTGTTCCAACAATCGGCTGTACGACGATACCCATCAATGGCGGGAGTATCCAGAAGTAACTAAGATTATGAGGGTCAGCACCTAATGTCGCAAAAGATGCGTGAGATGTTGGCACTCTGCAGCGCGTACGCAATCTGCACTCCAAAGAATCCAAAGCTGAGATTCCAAAGTTGCCAGAAGCTTAAGTTAGGTTTTTGTTTCATTGTTATGTTAGTTTTTGTGCTCCTTAAGTCCCTCTGACGAGGGGATGGGAAGCTTGTGTTGTTTTTTTTCTTTTTTAAGAGAGGGCTATTAGGCTTATTGGGCTAATAGGGCAAATAAGCCCAATATTCTCCTACCTAAGCCCCTCTTGCGAGGGAGTGTGAAGCCTGTTTTGCCTTTTCTTTTTTAAGAGAGGGCTATTAGGCTAATTGGGCTAATTAGGCTTATTAGCCCAATTCAGTTCCCAGCACTCCCCTCCTTTGGAGGGGTTGGGGGAGGTCTCCTCACCTCGTTGTCCCTCTGATAATCAGTCTTGTCCTCACCACACGTTTCTCAATTCGATTCTTAGGAAGTCTTCCTTCTACTTGATCGATGAGAATACTCGCAGCCTCTTCACCCACGCGGACTCCTCTTTGTTCAACTGTTGTCAGCATTGGGTCGCATGCAATGGCACGTTGTCCGTTAGTGAAACCACAGATAGAGACGTCTTCTGGCACACGGAAACCTAAGCGTTTGCAGGAGTAGAGAATACCGATAGCTGTGTCATCATTGACGGCAAAGAAGGCATCTGGTGGTTCAGGAAGTCGCATCACGCTTGGAGTGATAAGCTCAGCGTCTGCCCTGTTGTCGCAATTTTTTATCAGTTGCTCGTTAGGATGCATACCATTCTTCAGTAAGGCATCAAGATATCCGTTATAACGGTTCTTTGCGATTTGCATGGTTAGCGAAGTACCATAATAAGCAATACGCTTGCAACCTGTATTTATAAGATGTGTGACGGCGGAAAAGGCCCCCATATAGTCATCAACAACCACTCGACTGGCATATACCCCCGTACTGATACGATCGTAGAAAACCAAAGGTACACCCTTGTCTATGAGTGTTTGGAAATGGTCGTATTTGGTTGTATTCTTCGCTTGAGAAACGATGATGCCACAAACCTTACTCTCCGAAAATGCTCGACAGATTTTCACTTCGTCCTCATAGTTCTCTCGGCTCTGTGCAACCATAATTCGATAGCCACGTGAAGAAGCCTCTTCTTCGATGCCAGAAAAGGATAGATGAGAAGTAGAAATGGTCAAGTTGCGGGAATGATTACGCCGATAATCTTAATCGGTTGTACCTTACTTTTGCGCAGACTCTCTGCAAGGATGTTTGGGTAGAAGTTATGTTCTTGTGCATACTTCTTTATTGCCTCACGTTTTTCTGCAGAGATACGAGGGCTATCTTTGAGCGCACGAGAGACAGTAGCAACCGAAACACCAAGGTCTCGGGCTATATCCTTTCATTGTTATGTTGGTTGAGTCACTCATGCGATTTAGCTTTGTCTTTAGTCTGCTAATTGTTTTTATTACGCAAATATACATATTTTCTATAACTTCTTTGACCTATATCAATTTATTTATCTCTTATTTATTTGTGCAATCGTTTGCATTGTTTAAAAATACAAATTCAAAGCAAAAAAATAGTATAAAAGTAGCTTAATCTCAACTATCTTTTGCAGCAGAGTAAGCCCATAAAAACGGCTATTAACCTAACTTTTGATAAAGCTAAACGAATATTACTTTAATCAATTTATAAATTACTTTAACAATAACAAAGATGAAGCAGGTAAAATGCAAATTTCCTGTTAGGATATTGACTCTATTGTTGGGTCTATTCCTTTCAGTTAGTGCCTTTGCGCAGTCTACGATTACAGGACAGGTGAAGGATGCTACTGGTGAGCCAGTCATTGGTGCTTCTGTCCTTATCAATGGGACAAGTAATGGTACAGTGACCGACCTTGATGGTAACTTCTCTATCAGCGTACAGCCGGGTGCTACTTTGACAATCTCTTACATTGGTTTCCAGAAACAACAGGTAGCTGCAGCCAATGGTATGGTAATTACACTTCAGGAAGACCAAGCACAGCAGATGAATGAGGTTGTTGTTATTGGTTACGGTGCTGTTAAGAAGAGCGACCTTACGGGTTCTGTGACAGCCTTGAAACCTGATAGCAAGAATAAGGGTCTTGTTGTTAATGCACAGGATATGCTTGCTGGTAAGGTTGCCGGTGTGAGTGTAACGAGCGATGGTGGTACTCCTGGTGGCGGTGCTAACATTCGTATTCGTGGTGGTTCTTCTTTGAACGCATCTAACAATCCATTGATTGTGATTGATGGTGTGGCTATGGACCAGACAGGTATTAAGGGTGTTAGCAACCCTTTGTCACTTGTAAACCCACAGGATATTGAGTCTTTCAACGTTTTTGAAGGATGCTTCTGCTACTGCAATCTATGGTTCTCGTGGTTCAAATGGTGTTATCATCATTACAACTAAGAAGGGACGTCGTGGTTTGCAGGTGTCTTATAATGGTAGCTTTACCGTTAGTAAGAATTCAAAAGAACCTTGATGTCTTGTCTGCTGATGAGTATCGTAGCCTCATAGCAAACAAGTTTGGTACTGATCTTTATACCCTCGATGCTAATGGTAATCAAGTTCCAACAGCTTACTCACGCCTTGGTAAGGCTAATACAAACTGGCAGAACGAAATCTTCCGCACTGCTTTTAGCCATGACCATAACGTAGCCGTTTCTGGTCAAGTTGCTAACTGGTTGCCTTATCGTGTTAGTGCAGGTTACACAAATCAGCAGGGTATCATCAAGACTTCTAACTTTGAGCGTTTCACTGGAGCGTTAACATTGAGCCCTTCTTTCTTGAATGACCATTTGAAGGTTACGTTGAATGCTAAGGGAATGTGGACAAAGAATCGCTATGCTGATGGTGAGGCTATCAAGGCAGCACGTCAGTTTGACCCAACACAGCCAGTCTATGCGTCTGGTTATGATAACTTCGGTGGCTACTATCAGTGGCTTGATGATGGTACAGCGCTCAATGATAGCAGTTGGCCAAAGACCTATTATTCATTGGCAACAAAGAACCCTGTGTCTATTCTTAACCTAAAGAACGACCGTGCTATCAGCCGCGACTTCCTTGGTAGTGCCGATGTTGATTATAAAGTTCATGGCTTTGAAGACCTCCGTTTCCACGTTACTGCAGGTGTTGATGTTGCTAAGGGACGTCAGGTAACAGATGTTGATCCAGCCTCTCCACAGGCTATCTATTATGGTTCTTATGGATGGGAATCACAGTTGAAACGTAACATGCAGCTCTCTGCATACGCTCAGTACTACCACGATTTCAATGATAAAGCAAAGAATCACTTCGATATCATGGCTGGTTATGAGTGGGCACATTTCTGGCATAACACCAATAACGCTTATTGGAGTTACTATCCATCAACAAACGGTGATGCAACTCTTGCTGGCAAACAACGCAACTATGCACCTTATTACTATGCGACAGAGAACTATCTTGTATCCTTCTTCGGTCGTGCAAACTGGTCTTTGATGGACGGTCGTTATATGGTAACAGCAACCGTACGTAATGATGGTTCTTCACGTTTCAAGGAGCATTGGGCAACGTTCCCATCATTCGCTTTCGCATGGCGTATCAATGAAGAGAACCTTTTCAAGCAGATTGACTGGTTGTCAGACTTGAAACTTCGCCTTAGCTGGGGTATGACTGGTCAGCAGGAAGGTATCGGCGACTATAATTACTTTGCTATATACGAAATGAATAAAGGTAATGAATCTTACCTATCCAATCGCTGGTGATGGCTCTTTTGGCTCGTCCAAAGGCATACGATCCAAACTTGAAGTGGGAGACTACTACCTCTTATAACGTAGGGACTTGATTGGGGTATTCTCAAGCAGCGCCTCACTGGTAGCATTGATTGGTACTATCGTAAGACCAGCGACTTGCTCAACAATGCAACCGTACCAGCAGGTGCTAACTTCCGTAATCAGGTAATGAGCAACATTGGTTCTATGTATAATATGGGTGTTGAAACAAGTCTCCACTGGTTGGCAGTGAACGCTAAGGACTTCAACTGGACAATGGATTACAACTTCACCTATAACTATAATAAGATTACGAACCTCAATGGTGGTAGCGATCCAAACTATTTCGTACCAACAGGAGGTATCTCTGCTGGTACTGGTGGTAACATCCAGGCACAGCATGTAGGTAATGCAGTTAACTCTTTCCACGTATTCCAGCAGGCATATGATAAGAATGGCAAGCCGTTGGAGGGTGTAGTTGTTGACCGCAACAGCGATGGTAAGATTACCGATGCAGATAAGTACTACTACAAGGCACCTGCAGCACCAGTAACGATGGGCTTTGCTTCTCGTTTCGAGTATCGTAACTGGGACCTTGGTTTCGCACTCCGTGCAAGTCTTGGTAACTATGTTTACAATGATGCTTTTGCAAGTACTTCTAATATGTCTAACTCAGAAATATTTGTAAAGAGCAAGTTCCTCGTGAACCGTCCTACAGATGTAGTAGCAGACAACTGGTTGTCAACCGAGACTACATCTACTCAGACAGACTACTGGGTACAGAATGCTTCTTTCTTGAAGTTGGATAATGTAACCTTGGGTTATAGCTTCGCTAATCTTCTCAAGCAGGGTTCATGGAATGGTATTACTGGTCGTATTTATGGAACTGTGAATAACGTGTTCTGCCTTACTAAGTATAAAGGTCTCGACCCAGAGGTGTTCAATGGTATTGACAACAACCTCTATCCACGTCCAATCTCATTCATCTTGGGTTTGAACCTGAATTTCTAAATCTATAAAAGAGTAAAGACAATGAATACTAAATTCAAATATATATTCTCTACAGCAGCACTTTTGCTGTCAGTAGGGTTCACCTCTTGTACAGGCGATTTGGATGTAAAACCAATTGATCCAAACCTTAATACAAAGGAAAATACGTCGCCAGAAAGCGCATTCAATAAGTGCTATGCTCATATTGCTATGGCTGGTAACGGTGGAGCTAATGGTGACAGCGATGTTGATGGTATCGATGGTGGAACCAGTGGTTACGTACGTCAGCTATTCAATTCACAGGAGTTAACCACTGATGAGGCTATCTGCGCATGGGGTGATGAAGGTATTTCTAACATGAACTTCGATAGTTATGACGCTTCACATCCAATGTTGAAGGGTTTTTACTATCGACTTTATGCGGGTATCACCTATTGCAATCAGTATCTTGCAGACTTCGGTGACTACAACGCAACGATGTCAGCAGAGGTTCGTTTCATCCGTGCTTTGAATTATTACTACCTCTTGGACGGATGGGGTAATGTTCCTTTCACAACAGCAATATCTTCTGCTAAGCCAGCTCGCATCCAGCGTGCAGACCTTTATAAGTGGCTTATTGATGAATTGAAGAATGAGGTTGAGCCTAATTTGAACGATGCAAGTCCTAAGACTTCAGCCACTACTGGTTATGGTCGTGTCGACAAGGCTGCTGCTTGGATGCTCTTGGCTCGTCTTTATATGAATGCTGAGGTTTATACAGGTACTGCTGATTGGGCTAATGCTAAGTTATATGCAAAGAAGGTTATCGACTCTCCTTATAAGCTCTACACAACCAAGAAGGGGCAGTGGAGTGCTTATCAGCAACTCTTTATGGGCGATAATGGTGAGAATGGTGCTTCTGTTGAGGCTATCTTCCCAATCCTTCAGGATGGTTTGAAGACTACTTCATACGGTACAACCCTCTACCTTATGGCTGGTTCTAACGATAACAGCGAGCATATCAAGAGTGCTACCATTGCTGGTAACAGCACAACTGGCGGTTGGGCTGGTAACCGTATGCGTACAGACCTCGTATTGAAGTTCTTCCCAAATAACGATGCTCCTAATGTTGCTGCATACGCTATGCCAGCAGCAGCTGATGACGATCGTGCCCTCTTCGATGGTGAAGGTCGTAATGTAAGCAATGGTGACGATGAGAAGGGTGTAAAGGTATTTACCAACGGATTCTCTGTTTGTAAGTTTAATAACTTCAAGACGGACGGCAGTGCAGGTCATAACTCACTCTTCCCAGATGCTGACTTCTTCCTTATGCGTGCTGCTGAGGCTTACTTAATGTATGCAGAGGCTGATGCACGTCAGAATAATGGAACAACAACAGCACAGGGTACTGCTTATATCAATGCGCTCCGTACGCGTGCTAATGCTACTACTCAGACCGCTTATTCACTCCGTCAGATCTGTGACGAGTGGAGTCGTGAGTTCTACTTCGAAGGCTTGCGTCGTACAACACTTATCCGTTTCGGCTACTTTGGTGGTAATGTTAATTACAACTGGAGTTGGAAGGGTGGTGTGAAGAACGGCCGTAACTTCGACTCTCACCTCAACCTCTTTCCCAATTCCGACAAGTGATATGGTTGCTAATGAAAGCCAACTTGATTCAGAATCCAGGGTATTAATTAAGGTGTAATCAATGGCTGGAAAAGGTCTGATGAAAAGCTGAGAATTGAACTTCTCGGTAATCATCTACGGCAAATTCTTTTCATGAAAAACAAATATTTTTTTCTTCATGAAAATAAATATTTCCACTCGTGAAAATAATTATTTCTTTTCATGAAAAGAATTCGCCAACAAGACTCAATATAACCCACATCATGGTTAAAAAAGGATGTTCTTGGGACCCATAAGACATTGAAAAAGACGTACTATTGAATAATAGAAAGTAAAACGATTAAAGAATAATCAATATGAAATCAATAATTAAGTCATCGTTGCTGTTGTGTGCAGGTGTGGCATTGTTCTCTGCCTGCGACAAGGACTTGGACAACAATCCCAGTTCTTCAGTCACCAAAGACATTTGTTCTGAACACACCAGCTTACGCTGCACAAACAATAGATTTAAAGGTTGCTGAGAGCCTGAAGTTCACATGGTCGCAGCCTGAATATGGTTTCCCTGTAGCTGCTGAATATGGTATGCAGTTCTCAACTACCAACACTTGGACAAAGTCTGTGGACGCTGTTGTTGATATGGATGCTGAACGTGGTAACTATGCTGCTGTTGGTTCGCCAACAGGTACAGCTTCTACCTCTGTTCCTGCAGCCGACCTTGCAACAGCTATTCAGAAGATGGAACGCTATGAGGAGACTACTGTCCCTGCAACACAGGAACTCTACGCACGTGTTTACTCGTTAGTAAATGGTGATACAATCTACTCTAACCCTGTAAAGATGAGTGTTGCTCCTTATTATGTTGAGCTTTCTGACGCTCCTGTTGAGACTTGGTATCTCGTCGGTGGTAACTTCGGTGATGGCTCATGGGGCAATAGTCAGGTGGTTCCATTGTTGCCAATGGAAGGTCAGGAGTATGATAAGAAGACCGGTAAGGGCATAATTTCTTGGACTGGTTATCTGTCAACAGCAGGCTTCAAACTGAAGAAGAACCCAGAGAATTGGGATGCTGGTCAGGTTGGTCAGGGCGCAAGCTATGGCGAGTTCCTTTATAATGATGGCGGTTCTTCTGATATCAAAGGTTCCAACAGCTGGTTACTATACCATTACTTTTGATACTAAGAATGTGAAACTGACAATCGCAGAGTACACTGGTGCTACACCTACTGTTTACAACTCTATGGGTCTTCCTGGTAAGCATGACAGCTGGAATGCTGCAGGAACACCAATGACTGCACAGACAACTGTTGTAGAGAATCATGATTGGAAGGCTACTGTGACCTTCAATGAGAAGTCTACTGGTGCTGATGGTGAGGGCTGTAAGTTCGCTGCTAACGGTACTTGGGACGTAAACTGGGGTTCTGAAGCATTCCCATATGGTGTTGCAACGAAGGGCGGTAAGAATGTTCGCAATGGTAAGGGTACTTACACTGTTTACTTCAACGACATCACTGGTCAGTATTCTTTCGTAAAGCAGTAATTTATTAAAGATGATAATAGAGGGTGTGTCAGCAGGCACAATTAGTATGACACACCCTTATCACATAACAAGAAGAATCGAAATGAAGAAATTATTAATCATGGCAAGTGCCGCATTGCTACTTGCTTCTTGCGGTAGCGATGAATATGAAGCATGGACTGCACCACAGAGTAACAGCGCAGAGACAGCCAGTACGGTTACGTTTACTGTAAACCAAGCAGCTGCCATCGACTTCAATACTGCAACAGCAGACTCTGTTCAGCTGTTTGTTCCAAAGGTTGTCTCAACGGATTCTGTCGTTTCTCAGACCTTGACGGCTGTACTTTCTTATAATAGTAAGACCGCAACCCTTAACGCAAGTAAAGAGGGTAAGGTGAAGAGTACAGAACTTGTTTCTGCCGTAGAGAGCCTCTATGGTAAGAATGGCAACCTACATCAGGTGCCTATTACAGTGACTGATAAAGTAAAGTTGCTCCGTGGTGAGGGCTTCAGTCTTTCACAGAGTGTGACTGCAAACGTAACTTGTGTTGCACCAGCCTTCACTCAGTATCTTTATATGTCAGGTGATGCTAACGGCTGGTCATTCAGCAATCCGCTTTATAGCGCAGCTGCTGATGGTAAGTACACTGGCTTTATGTATCTCAATCAGAATGGCTTTAAGTTCGCAACTCAGCAGGACTGGAACGGTACTGACTATGGTACTGGTCTCGTAGAGAAGGGTAGTAATATCGTGTTGACTGAACCAGCAGGCTTCTATAAGGTGGATATTGACCTCACATCACAGGCATTGACCTACACAGCTATCAATCGCATTGGTATTATTGGTTCTGCAACTCCAAACGGATGGAACAGCGATCAGGCAATGACCTACAATGCTACTGAGAAGTGTTGGGAGATAAAGGGCATCACACTGACTGCAGGTGAGATGAAGTTCCGTGCTAACAATGATTGGGTATTAGACTGGGGTGGCTCATTGACTGATATTACTTTCAAGGGTGGTAACATCAATGTTGCAGCTGGTAAGTATAATATTAAGCTCTATCTCTTGTGTGATACGAAGTCACACTGTACAATGGAACTTGTTCCTTAGACTTTAAACATCAAAATACATATTTAGGGGTGCGTTGGCTTAGTCTTGCTCAACGCACCTTTTTTCGTGCTTCCTATACGTGTCTGAGAATCAGTAAGAACAATGCATTGTTTCAGTTCCATAAGCTTGGGACAGAAGTTACTTGCCTTTGCTAATTAAATTACTATGCAATGCTGTTTACTGTATTTTTGTCCCAACTCTGATAGCTTTTTCTTCTTAGTCAGGACAATTCGTTTACAATCTGGACTTCTCTGCATTGCCAGCACCCGTACCTTTGTATTTACTTCGCTTAGCATTAAAGTTGTAAGTGACGGTCAGTGAGACAGATCGGGAGTAGTTGTAGCAATCTTTGTCTAATGTTGTTCCATAGCCACGAAGTGTCCATTGTTCTCGTTCGGACTTGAAGATATCGTCTGCAGAGAGTATGAGTATTAGACGATTATTGTAGAATGTTTTGCGAAAGGCGAGATTCATCCTTGCCCAACCATTGGATGTTTGGAAACCATCATATATCTTTGTGCGTGCTCTGAAGTCAACTCTTGCTATGAAAGTATTAGAGAAAGCAAACTGATTACGTAGTGAGATTGCAAAGCAGGGATTGTTTTTTACTAATGTACCATTATCCAATGGTGCATGGAAATGCTGTTGTATATAATTGATTTCTGCTGTTGGCTGGTAGATTCCGAACTTAGGAGAAGCCGAGATACTTGCATAAAGGTTCTCAGAATGGTCGTAGTTGTAGGTTGAAGAGAATGAGATAGCCTGATTCTTGTATAGTTTATGGGTCCAGAACATCACGTCTTTGTAGTACTTATAGCCTATCGAGAGACTCAACCAACGATATATCCCGTTTATTTCTACGTTGTGTATTTGTTCAGGATGCAGTTCCGGATTACCCCCTTCATAGGCATAACGATTGTTATACTGTATGAAGTTGCGCAGAGTACGGTAGCTTGGACGATGGATTTTGTTGCTATAATTGAGTTGAAAGCTACATTTCTCATGATTCCATGATAGGGAAAAGGAGGGAAAGAGATTGCTGTAATGTTTACTGGCATCGTCTTGTTTCACTCCAAAAGAGTAATAGTCTGAGGTTACATGCTCATATCTTAGTCCTGTGTTAAGTGTGAAATTGCCGAAAGAATGGGCATATTCGGCGAATAGCGAATGATACCTCTCCTTGATGTTAGTCTCTGATGCCGCTACAATCTGCTCTTTGTTGTTGAAATCCCCACGTGAGTTTGTGCTGGAAAGTTCCGTTCCCCAGTATATATTTCCGCCCCATAATGGGTGACTAAGAACCAGTTTCCCTGCCCAGAGGTTGCTGTGTTGGTTACCCATGGAGTGTACTTCACGATTAGGGGAACTCGTTGGAGTGTTCCGATTGGTTCTCTCTTTCTTTTGTACCTATACTCATGTAAGAAGCATTGAAGTCTATGCTAAGTTTTTCCAATCCGTCCAACATAATATAAGTCTGCTCTGATGTCGAGCAGGAACACGCACTTCCACGTCTCCTTTCTGTGCTATTGTTCCTTCTAAAGTACCATTCTTATAGATGTTTTTGGTTGTTATCTATAGACCCATCCATGTGATAGTCGGTGTAATAACGATAAGCTCCACCGATGGTATTGCTATCATTTATCAAATAAGAAGCACCAATATTTTCAGAAAAGGATATTATGGTTACTCTCGTATCTGATATGTTGTTGCGTTTCAATATCCTCTCTACTGGTATGTATTTGAGAGCAGAGATAATTCTTCTCTTGGTCTTTATAGTTCATCCAAGTGAGGTTATTGAAAAGCTCCCAGTGCTTAGTTCGATAGGTAAACTTGGTTGCCTCCGAACCTGTCCACTTTCCATTGTATTCTATCCGAGTATCATTGCGAAAGCTAAGACCGTCAGCTTGCCTGCGAATAGTCTTTGATTCGGATGACAGACTGTACTTGTGCATCGTATTGCGCACCGGGACTTGTAATGACTTCTACACTCTTTATGTTGTCAGACTTTAGTTCCGTAAGTTCTTTCATATCGCTTATTCTGCGATTATTGACGTATATAAGCGGTGTACCCTTGGCAAACACCTGCACATTATCACCATTGGTTGTGACACGAGGGAGCTGTCCTAAGACATCCATAGCTGTTCCTAATTTCGATAAAAGGGAATTTTCAACGTTGATACTCATCCCTCCATTGGTCTGTTTGTATAGTGGATGGGACGTTTTAATGGTCACTTCCTTCAGTTTTAAGGCATCGGGTTGAAGCTGAATGATACCTGCTTGTTCTGTTGAAAAGGTACGATAAACTGGTTTATAACCCACGTAACTAATGCGGGCGATGACCTTTGATGGCTCAAATGGTACTACGAAGACACCACTCTCATTACTAACTCCACCTGATATAGCACTGGAGTCGACAACAGACAATAGTAGAACATTAGCGTAAGGTACTGGCTGTCCAGTCTCATCAATGACCTTTCCTGTCAAATGTCGCCTTGTTTTGTGTGTACATTCCACCATGATAACGTCTCCGCGACATGTCATCCGAATGGGATAGAAGCCTATGAGTTGTTCAATAGCATCTGGAACACTCTTGTTCTTGATGTTAGTAGTGATGCGGAAGTCCTCTAAGTCGTTGTAAATGAAGTTCACGGTGTATCGGTTTTGCAGGTAGTTTAACTCCTTCAACGCCTGCGCCATGGATACATTATTATATTGTCGACTGATACGTTGGGCTGATACTCCATGCGAGCCGATGAAGAGTAGCATAATAATAAGATACTTTTCCATGGCTTTACTCTATTGTTAATGTGTTATCAGAATAGCTAACTTTTACGCGGTCAAAGGCATTCAGCAGTTCAATATTCTGTTGAAGACTACACTGTCTATCCCATTTGAAGTAGAGACGGATGTGTGTTGATACTGGATTTAGCACTTTCACGTCGACATGATAATATGTTGCCATAGCATCAACGATGGTCTTCAAGGATGTATCCTCAAACACAATAGGTTGCGGAGGAATACTATCTGTCTTGTGAAGGAGTACTCGGTTAAGGCTGTCTGAAACAGTTTTGCGTTCTGCCTGCACCTTCTTTATAGAGTCTGTAGCCGTTATATGAGGAGTTTTTGGGTGTGTTTCAACCTCCTCTTTACTACCAAAGAAAGGCAGAATGCCCAACTGAACTGTAGCAGCAAACGCTAATCCTGATATGAAGATGATACCGATAGTAGATGCTGCAATCCGCTTCCAGTTACGTCTTTGTGGTATAGAATGTTCTATCGCAAAGCGTTCCCACTCGGTATTCACGTCTATGTCCTCATCTTCATGAAGTTTCATTGCACGTTTAGTCATAGCCAGATTGGATGCAAACGAGCTTATCTCCTCATCCGCAAGCAGTGTTTCTATCTCTTTCGTGGTGTATTTCTCAGGATGGTCCAGCATGTTGAGGAATATCCTTTGTTTCTCTTCTGATTGCTTGTTGTTCATTGTCTTGCTTGGTTAAGTTGCCTTTTAATGATGTTAATAGCCTCTGAAAGATGGTGATACACAGTTACTCTGCTCACTCCTAAGTCATCGGCAATGCGCTGAAAGGGTAGTCCTTGCACATGGCGTAGGCGTAGAATCTGACGACGAATAGGCGGCTCTAAATGTTCAATGAGTAGCATTAGGCGGTCAAGTAGTGTTTCGTCATGTTCGGAGAGAATAGTCTTTGCATCATTCAAAAAGTAGTTTTTGAGGTCCTTTCTCGTATGTCTTTATGTGCAATAATATTCAGACAACGATTGCGGACAGCCCTTATCAAATAGCCTTCCTCCGTCTCTGGAAGCAGTATTATACCCTCTTCAAAGACCTTGGCAAATACATCACTCACCACGTCTTTACATTCATCTTGATCGTAGAGAATCCCTTTTGCCACCCGATACATCGGTTGGTAATAACGCTTGAAAAGCCTTTCTATGTCAGTATTTTCATGTATCATACACTATTCTTACAGCTCAGAAGGTGGAAATGTAAAGCTTAACAATGATTTTTATTGTATTAGATTACAAAGGTAACGATTATACTTTAATAAGCTGTTTACTATCAAGAAAAAACGTTAAAGTATGCTGTTTGTATATCATTACGACTTATCTTCTCTCTTCAATGGTTATCTTTTTCGTTATTGGTATTCATTGTTTGTTTAAGGCATAGCCGTTGTTATCTATATTACAAGCCTCCTGTAAGGGTGTTACAAGCCTCCTGTAAGGGTGTTACAAGCCTTTTGTAATGAATCGGAATGTTATCTTTTAATCAAAGTTTAGCATGTTCTATGCAGAAGTGGTTGATGATGAGGGTGAGAATCTGATGTTAGTTCTTCACTTAATATACCTATGTTCAAAAGTGCAAACGTTTGCATGAAAAATGAAAGACGTGTGGTGTGTGGCAATATTATGTATTGAAAAATCACTAACTTTGTACTTATCAACAAGAGATAACTAAAAATAGAAATCTATATGAAACGTATTTTTGACAAGTTTTATGTACACTTTAGTGTGCTCCTTTGAGTGCCATATCACAAGGGTTGGCCTGCTGGTTATGGTGGCGTAATGCTACAAGGATTTTTATTGGGATTCGTTCGACGATTCGCAGTGGACAGTGCTGGAGAAGAAAGCTAATGACTTCTCTGGATACTTCGATCTTGTATGGGTTCCGCAGAGTGGTAAGGCTGCTGCAACGAAGTCGATGGGCTATGATCCACTCTATTACTTCAATCAGAACTCATCGTTCGGTACGGAGGCAGAGTTGAGGAGTATGATTACTACCTTTAAAAGAGAAGCAGATTGGGTACGATTGCCGATGTGGTTATCAATCACCATGGAACGAATAATGGATGGTTTGGTTTCCCTGCAGAAACGTACAATGGAGTGACTTATCAAAACCTTTCTACGGATGTTTGTGCTGATGATGACGGTGGAGCAGCTGCTACAGAAGCAAGAAAAACGGGCACTCAACTTAGTCAGAACAATGACGATGGAGAAGGTTGGGGCGGTATGCGCGACCTTGATCATAAGAGTGCGAATGTTCAGAAGATTGTTAAGGCATACGAAAATTACTTGCTTAATGACCTTGGTTATGCTGGTTTCCGATATGATATGGTGAAGGGATTTGGCGCTTCTCATGTTGGTGATTATAATACAGCAGCAAACGTAAAGTACTCAGTAGGTGAGTTTTGGGACGGCAATGCGAATACTGTAAAGGCGTGGATTGATGCTACTGGTAAGAAGAGTGCAGCCTTCGACTTTGCTTTCCGCTATGCTGTTCGTGATGCTATCAATCAGAATGATTGGCGTGTTCTTAATGATACAAGACCTACAGGGGCTTAATATAGATAATGGTGCTTATAAGCAGTATGCCGTTACCTTTGTTGAAAAATCATGATGTTCAAGACAGAGGTACGACGAGCGGTTACAGCCCAGACCCTATCCGTAAGGACACATTGGCTGCCAATGCTTATCTCTTGGCAATGCCTGGAACACCTTGTGTTTTCTATACTCATTACCTTGCCTATCCAAAGGAAATAAAGGCAATGATTGATGCTCGTAAGTTGGCTGGGGTAACGAATACGAGCAGTTATCAGAGTCTATCGCTCTTCAAAAGGATTATTATGCCAATGTTGTTACAGGGTACGAATGGAAAGCTCTTGGTCGTTGTGGGTAACAATGCTAACCAACTGATAGTTCCTACTTCACGTTATACAAAGTTGTTGAGTGGTTATCACTATGCTTATTATTTGGCTAATGATGCAGAGACCCCTTGGGTTGATAAGGCGAGTGGTCAGTATGAAGTAGAGAACTTGAAAGGTTAAACTAACTGCCGTGTCTGCCAATGCGGGAGCTAAAACTTGTTTATACAACGAATGGTACAACGCCAACGGCAAGTAGTGCGCAGGTGGCTTCTGGAACGGAGATAACGCTTCCTGAGGGTGAAACAACCTTGAAAGTGGCATTGTTGGCTGGTGGTGTAGTGGGTAAGGTTATCACTCGCAACTATCAGGTTACGGCCCCTGTTCCCCTTTCACACCAGAGACGATTCGTGTCTATGTGAATACTGATCAGGTGAATTGGAAGACATACGTGAATTATCATTCATGGGGTGGTACGCATACAGCAACGGCATGGCCAGGGTGATAAGGTTACTTCAAAGACAACCCTGAATGGTAAGACTTGGTTCTATAAGGACTATACGCTCACAAAAAGCTGATGACTATGTGAACTTTTGTGTTTTAGTATTGGTACAGCTTCAAATGCCAGTGGTAATCAAAGTTTAGACATCGAACGCATGAAGAAAAACGTCTTACCTTTGTTATCTCATCAACAAAGGAGAAATGGTAAGTATGTAGTCAATAACGTGACGAGCGATAGTTACTGGGTATTGAGGGAGTTGAGGTTGATACTAAACAGAGCAAGGGGCGATAAGTATTATTACACACTCTCTGGTCAGCGACTCACAGGTAAAGCCTTCACAGCGTGGCGTTTATATCCATGCAGGCAAGAAGATAGTTGTAAAAGTAAGTAAAGCTATCAGGTAAAAAAAGAAAAAAAGCATACACATTTCTATGTAATATCCTATATTTAGAGGTGTATAAACCTTGAGAAAGTAAGTCTTCTTTTCACATTAAGTAGACTTACTTTTTTTGTTTTTTTATACTCTTTTCTAACGTCATGTTACGCTTATTTATACGACGTGTTGTGTGGTATTTAGCCCTCCGCACATCGTGTGCTCATGGTTCGCACCATTGGTGTTGGGCATCTTTACGATGGTAAAAAGATGGTGGAATAGGGTAGAGTTGATAAAGTTTTTGATTGCTAATAAGGTAAGATATTATGTAAATACAAGGCAATCATAGAGGCGAGGAAAGTATTAAAGAATGTAAATTTTTGTAATGTTTACAAGTGGAAAGTTTGTTTCTTTCGGAAAAATAGATATATCTTTGCAGACATAAAAACATTAAGAAATAATTTATTATGTCAAAAGCGAAACGAATTATATAAGTGTTCAGAGAGTGGTCAGATCGTTGAAGTATTAGTAGGCGGTGAGTGTGGTGTTGCTGGTATGGAGCATGTAGTTGAGAATACTACTGATGCTGCTACCGAGAAGCACGTACCAGTTGTTGAGAAGATTGAAGGTGGCTACCGCGTAACTGTTGGTGAGGTTGAGCACCCAATGACAGAGGCACACTCTATCCTTTGGATTGAGTTGGTAACTAACAACAACGAGGTTCTCCGCAAGTATCTCGAGCCAACAGACCGTCCAGTAGCTGAGTTTAAGACTGATGCAACAGAGGTTTACGCACGTGAGTACTGCAACCTCCATGGTCTCTGGCGCTCAAAGTAAGAGCAACTTTTCAGACTTACATATAATAGTGGGTGTATGAGTCTTCTTAAAAAGGAGAGCATACACCCTTTTTCTTTTTCTGTCTTCCTATTTTTTTCTTTTATTATGTTGGGCTATTAGCCTAATTAGCCCTAATTAGCCTAATTAGAGCTAATTTAGAAATTCTTAATAATCTTATCAAAAAGCTCTTGAAAGTTATAAAACAAAAAAAGGAATTACTTTCGTAATTCCTTTTTGATGCGCTCCAGGATGGGCTTGAACCAACGACCCCCTGATTAACAGTCAGGTGCTCTAACCAACTGAGCTACTGAAGCAGTTTGTATTGCTTATTTCTTGTAAGCGGTTGCAAAGGTAGTATGTTTCTTTGAAACTGCCAAATGTTTTTTTGAAGAAAATTTCAAGAAAAATCGTAATTTTCTTTATTTTCGTTGTCATTAAAGGCGTGTTTTTCCATTATAATAATGTACTTTTTGTCCCGTTATAAGAACATTAAACAACAAACAGATATAATATATAATGAGAAAAATTGTTTTTTTGGCTTTCGGACTCTGGTTGCTAACTTTCAGTGGGTCTGTTATGGCACAAAGCACTGCGGAGAAGGAGCATAACTTCAATGTCGCAAAGAATCTTGAGACTTTTTTTCGGCTATTTACAAGTATCTTGACTTGATGTATGTTGATAGCCTTAATGCCGACGAGGTAATCGGGACGGGTATCAATTACATGCTCCGTTCGCTCGACCCTTATACAATTTATTACCCAGAGGAGAAGGTGAAAGACCTCGACTTGATGATTTCGGGTAAGTATGCAGGTGTCGGTGCATTGATTCGTTATAATTTCTTATTGAAGAATACGGTGATTGATGAGCCATACGAGAATATGCCTGCTGCGGAAGTTGGTTTGAAAAAGGGTGATGTCATCCTTGCTATTGGCGATTCGTCAATGGTGGGTAAGGATGTTGCATACGTCAGCAATCATCTACGTGGCGATGCTGGTACGACCTTTATTCTGACCATTCAGCGTCCGTCAGTGAATAAGAAGATGAAGTTTAAGATTACTCGTCGTTCTATTCAGCTCCCTGCCGTACCTTATTATGGTGTGCAGGATGGTGGAGTGGGATATCTGAATCTTAACTCTTTCACAACGGGTTGTGCTAAGGACGTACGTCGTGCCTTCCTTGATATGAAGAAACAGGGTATGACCTCACTTGTCTTCGACCTCCGTAACAATGGTGGTGGTAGTTTGCAAGAAGCGGTTAACATCGTAAATATGTTTTGTACCGAAAGGGATTACACTGGTGAAGACAGTGGGTAAGATGGAGCGTGCAAACAAAGAGTATAAGACGACAGTTGAACCTATCGACACTGTTATGCCGATTGTTGTGTTGGTGAATGATGAGACTGCGAGTGCCAGTGAGATTACCAGTGGTAGTTTGCAGGACCTTGATCGTGCAGTAGTTCTCGGTACACGTACCTATGGTAAGGGACTTGTTCAGGTGTCAATGGATCTTCCTTATAATGGAAACTTAAAACTCACATCGAGTAAGTATTATATCCCAAGCGGACGCTGTATACAAGCTATCAACTATAAGCATGCAAATGGCGGATATACTGAGCATGTACCAGACTCGCTAACACATGTGTTCCACACGGCAAACGGACGTGAGGTGCGTGATGGTGGTGGTATCAAACCAGATGTTGAGGTGCGTCCAGACTCTCTACCAAACATAGCTTTCTATCTTGCTTCTTCTGGACGCGATTCAACAGAGGTAATGTGGAATTGGGAGTTGCAGTATTTGAAGAAGCATCCTACTATTGGTCCTGCAAAGACATTTGTTATTTCAGATGCTGACTTTTGAAGACTTCAAGCAAGCAGTGTTGAAGAGTGGATTCAAGTATGACCGTGAGAGTAAGAAATACTTGGAGAATCTTGTGAAGTTAGCTAAGTTCGAAGGCTATTATGATGATGCGAAAGGTGAGTTTGATGCCTTAGAGAAGAAGTTGAATCATAATCTTGCTAAAGACCTTGATTATAACAAGCAAACCCTGAAGAAGGTGTTGACGAGCGACCTCGTTTCAGCTTATTATTACCAGAAAGGCTCCTTGGAGAATAGTCTGCAGTTTGATAAGCAGTGGAAAAAGGCAGTGGAAATCTTGAAGAATCCTGCAGAGTATAAGAAACTCTTGCAGCCTGTTGTTGGGCAGCCTTTGGTTAAACTCGAACCAGCAAGCAATGTAGCTGTTGATAAAAAGCAGAAGTCAAAGGCGAAATAAAGGGAACTTTTTTTAATAAAAGGGAATAAGGCTTATGAGTTCAAGTGGAACTTATAAGCCTTTATTCTTATATAGTCATTTTGTGTGTTTATTTATGGGTTACTTGTCATGTTAATGAACTGCTTTTGTGATAGATAATTCTCTTTTATATGAAATATTTTTCTTTTAGAGGGATTGACTTATATATCTTTTTTTCTTTATCTTTTGCCCTGTGGGAACCTTTACTTGCTTGTTATTCAGTGCCAAGGCAAGTGGAGGATAAATGTGAGAACGAGACTTGGAAAAGAGTTGTTTTTAAAGTGCTTGTTTCGCTTATAACAGTTTGTACTATAAATTTGATGAATATGAAAAAGAAGATTCTGCTCTTATTTTTGTTGTTTTCGTGGGTTGGAGTTTTTGCACAGAAACCTATGGAAGGAGTGTGGATGGGTAAGTTGAATCTTGGTCCACAATCGTTGACTATTGTGTTACATGTGAATTGTGATGCACAAGGAAAGGTTGAATGTACGCTCGATAGTCCTGATCAAGGGGCAAAGGGGATAGCGGTAGAAACAGATTACTGCTCGTCTGATTCTATCAGTATAAGCCTCTCAAGTTTGGCTCTCAGCTATCAAGGAAAATTGAAAGGGGACGAGATAGTCGGTACTTTTACCCAGGGGCAACCCTTTCCATTAACCTTGAAACGAGGAGAGGAGAAACTAAATCGTCCGCAGAACCCTGTAGCTCCCTATCCATATAAGACAGAAGAAGTGACGTTTAATAATGTGACAGATAAGGCAACACTTGTTGGGACACTCTCATACCCTATTGGTTATAAGAAAGGACAGACCCCTGTTGTGTTGATGGTTACTGGGAGTGGGCAGGAGAACAGAGATGAAGAAATCTTCGATCATAAGCCTTTCCTTGTTATAGCAGATTATCTGGCACGGAATGGTGTAGCCACTTTGCGTTATGATGACCGTGGTTTTGGTAAATCAACAGGCGGAGATATGGAACATGCTACGACGCTTGATTTTATGTGAGATGCAATGAGTGGTGTTGAATTTCTGCGTGCGTCAAAGCTTTTTGGTAAGGTTGGCGTACTCGGACATAGTGAAGGAGGCTCTATAGCTTTCATGTTGGGAGCGAAAGGGAAAGTAGATTTCGTTATTAGTATGGCTGGTATTGGCGTGAAAGGAGACACAGCTTTGACAGCACAAACAAATAAAGATACTCGAACTAACAGGGCAATCAATGCGTTTCACTACGCATCAGTATCGTATGAATACTCATTATAAAGAGGTCACCTTGGTTGAACTTCTTTATTGATTATGACCCATCTGCGGGATATTTCAAAGACGCTTTGTCCTGTTATGGCTATTAATGGGAGTCGTGATGTTCAGGTGATATCGTCGCTGAATCTTACAGGAATTAAGGCTCATCTAAAGAATAATCCCCAAAAACGTTATCAAAGAATATCCATCTCTTAACCATCTTTTTCCAACACTGTAAGACCGGAAATGTTTCGGAGTATAGGATGATCGAAGAAACGATCTCGCCAGAAGTCTTGGAAGATATCGTTCGTTTTATCAAACAATAAATACAGAATTCGCAGTTTATTTAGAATTGATAAGTGCCGATATGTGCTTATATGCAGTTGATTTAGTGGATTTTATATGGGCTGTTCCTATCTTTTAGTTATCTAAAGGAAGTTTTGCATAGAATTATTTTCATGAAAGGAAGAATTTATTTTCATGAAAAAAATATTTTTTTCTTCACGAAAAAGAAATTATTTTCTTTCATGAAAGAATTTAGAATTTGAAGATTTCTTAGGGGAAGAAAAGACCTTGGATATATTTTCATCTAAATCGCTTATAAGCAGATAAAAAAAGCCGTAAAACATTTGGAATGTGGCGAAAATATTTGTAACTTTGCAAACGTTCAGAGGAATGAGGGGCTTTTAATAGTCCCTCATTTTTCATATTAAAACACTTATGATAGATAAAAACGTTGTAAAAAGTCTCGTTGACGAGTGGCTGGAAGGTAAGGAGTACTTCCTGGTTGACATTCAAATCAGTTCTGACGATAAGATTGTCGTTGAGATTGATCATGCCGATGGCGTGTGGATTGAAGATTGTGTAGAGTTGAGCAAGTATATCGAAGATCGTCTCTCACGTGATGAAGAGGATTACGAACTTGAGGTAGGTTCTGCAGGATTGGGTCAGCCTTTCAAAGTTCCTCAGCAGTATCAGAACTTCATTGGTAAGGAAGTTGAGGTGCTCGGTAAGGACGGAAAGAAAGTCAAGGGCATATTGAAGAGCGTTGATGGTAACGACTTTGTTGTTGCAGTCAATGAGAAGGTACAAGTGGAAGGTAAGAAACGTCCAGTGAAGATGGACGTAGACCATGCGTACAAGATGGATGAAGTAAAATATACAAAATACATAATAAGTTTCAAGTAAAGCTATGGCAGCAAGAAAAATAGAAGAAGAACGTCCGAATATGATCGAGACCTTCAAGGAGTTTAAAGACACCAAGAGCATCGATCGTACTACATTGGTGAGCGTTTTGGAGGAGAGCTTCCGCAATGTACTCGCTAAGATTTTCGGTAGTGACGAAAACTTCGACGTGATTGTAAACCCTGATAAGGGCGACTTCGAGATTCACCGTAACCGTGTGGTTGTGGCTGATGGTGAGGTTGAGGATGAGAATAAGGAAATTAGCCTTACAGATGCACGTAAGATAGAGGCAGACTATGAAGTAGGTGAGGATGTAAGTGAGGAAGTTGACTTCAATAAGTTCGGTCGCCGTGCTATCTTGAATCTTCGTCAGACATTGGCTTCTAAGATTCTTGAGCTGGAGCATGACTCTCTCTATAACAAGTATAAGGACCGTGTGGGTCAGATAATTTCTGGTGAGGTTTATCAGACTTGGAAGCGTGAGGTTCTGCTTGTTGACGAAGAGAATAATGAGTTGATTCTCCCTAAGGGTGAGCAGATTCCACGTGATCAGTATCGTAAGGGCGAGACTATTCGTGCGGTGATTCATCGTGTTGACAATGAGAATAACAATCCAAAGATTATCCTCTCACGTACTGCTCCAGAGTTCCTTGAGCGTCTGCTTGAGGCTGAGGTACCTGAAATCAATGATGGTTTGATAGCTATTCGTAAGATTGCTCGTATGCCGGGTGAGCGTGCAAAGATTGCAGTTGAGAGCTTTGATGAGCGTATCGACCCAGTAGGCGCTTGTGTTGGTGTACGTGGTAGTCGTGTTCATGGTATCGTTCGTGAACTTTGCAACGAGAATCTCGACGTTATCAACTGGACTGCAAATACAAAACTCTTTATTCAGCGTGCGCTTGCTCCTGCAAAGGTGAGTAGCTTAACTATTGATGAGGAGAATAAGAAGGCTGAGGTTTACTTGCAGCCAGAGGAGGTAAGTCTTGCGATTGGTCGTGGTGGTATGAACATCAAGTTGGCAAGTATGCTGACAGGTTATACCATCGACGTATTCCGTGAACTTGACGAACAGAATGCAGAGGAGGATATTTACTTGGATGAGTTCTCTGATGAAATTGATCAGTGGGTTATCGATGCCATTAAGGGTATCGGACTTGACACAGCGCGCCAGGTACTCAACGCTCCACGTGAGATGCTGATTGAAAAAGCAGACTTGGAGGTAGAGACTGTTGATAGCGTGTTGAACGTATTGAGATCAGAGTTTGAACAGTAAAAGGTGATTGGTTGGTGGGTGATGGCTGTTGACTGAAAGCTAACGGGTGTGACTATTCAGCAACTCCATGTTCGGAACCCCTCTCTACCAAAAGGCATATCAACAACCAACACCCTACACCGAAAAATAAAGTTAATGAGCATCAGATTAAACAAAGCAATTCGTGAATTGAATATAGGACTCCAAACGGCAGTGGAGTTCTTAGAGAAGAAGCCAGAGTTAGGCGAGGTGAAGAACGAGCTTAACTTCAAGCTAAGCGAGGGTCAGTATAAAGCTCTCGTAGATGCCTTCAATAATGATAAGGAGGTAAAGAAGGACGCTGCTAAGCTTTTGCAGAAGAAGACTAAGGAGAAGAAAAGCGCTGCAGAACATAAAGGCGAAGCAGTCATGAAGGCTGAGCGTCAGCAGTATAAACCAGTCGGAAAGATGGACCTTGATCAGCTGAATAAGCCAGCTGCAAAGAAAGCTGCTGCTCCTGTTGAGAATAAACCTACCCCTGCTGCTGCCGTAGAACCTGCAGAGGAGAAGAAAAAGGTAGAGAAACATGATGCAAGCAAGAAGCCTGCTGTAAAAAAAGAAGAGGCTAAACCTGTTGCTCCAAAGGTTGAGAAACCTGTTGAGGTAAAGGCTGAACCTAAAAAGAATGAAACTCCTGTAGCTAAGGCTGAGGTAAAGGCTGAGCCTAAGGTGCAGGCTGATTCTGTATCTACTAATACTTCAGCTGAACCTGCTACTGCAGAGGAGAAGAAAGATAATGGCTTGTTCCAGACCAAGAATGAGAAGAAAATCTTAAATACACCTAAGGTGAATGTCTTAGGTAAGATTGACCTCAGCACTTTGAACCAGAGTACCCGCCCTAAGAAGAAGAGTAAGGAGGAACGCCGTAAAGAGCGTGAGGAGAAAGCTGGTCAGGGTAATGGTCAGGGCAAGAAGAACGCGTTCGTATTAACAAGGAACGTGTTGATATCAATGCTGCCGCTAATCAGCAGCAGAACCAGAATGGTAAGAAAGGCAATAACAACAATGGCGGTGGCAACAAGAATGCAGGTAAGAAGAACCGCAATCGTAATCAGAAGCCTTTAGAGGTTGATGATGAGGCTGTAGCACGCCAGGTAAAGGAGACACTTGCACGCTTGACAAGCAAGAGTCAGAATAAGAAGGGTGCTAAATACCGTAAAGAGAAGCGTGATGCTGTTCAAGAACGTCTGAATGCAGAGGCTAAGGCTGAGCGCAAGGAAAGTAAGATATTGAAGTTGACAGAGTTTGTTACTGTTTCAGAGTTGGCAACAATGATGAATGTTCCTGTAACAAATGTCATCTCGACCTTGATGTCTGTAGGTATCATGGTGTCTATCAACCAGCGTCTTGATGCAGAGACTATCAACCTTGTTGCTGATGAGTTCGACTTCAAGACAGAGTATGTTAGTGCTGAAGTACAGGAAGCTGTTAGTGAAGAGGAGGATGATGAGAACGATCTCGTATCACGTGCTCCAATCGTGACTGTCATGGGTCATGTTGACCATGGTAAGACTTCTTTGCTCGACCATATCCGTAATACGAATGTAATTGCTGGTGAGGCAGGTGGTATTACCCAGCACATCGGTGCTTATGGTGTGACACTTGAGAATGGCCGTAAGGTTACCTTCCTTGATACTCCGGGTCACGAAGCATTTACTGCTATGCGTGCTCGTGGTGCACAGGTTACTGATATTGTGATTATCATCATTGCTGCAGACGACTCTGTGATGCCTACTACCAAGGAGGCGATTGCTCATGCACAGGCAGCAGGTGTTCCTATGGTCTTTGCAATCAATAAGATTGATAAGCCAGGAGCTAATCCTGATAAGATACGTGAGGATTTGTCACAAATGAATCTGCTCGTTGAAGAATGGGGTGGTAAGTATCAGTGTCAGGAAATCAGTGCTAAGAAGGGTATCGGAGTGAACGAACTTCTTGATAAAGTTCTTCTTGAGGCTGATATGATGGATCTCAAAGCTAACCCTAACCGTAAGGCTACAGGTACTATCATTGAGTCTTCACTTGATAAGGGTCGTGGTTATGTAAGTACGGTTCTTGTATCTAATGGTACTTTGAAGATTGGTGATAATGTTATCGCTGGTACTTCATGGGGTCGTATCAAGGCTATGTTCAATGAGCGTAACCAGCGTATTGAGAGTGCTGGACCAGCAGAGCCTGCAATCATCCTCGGTCTGAATGGTGCACCAACAGCTGGTGATACCTTCCATGTTATGGAGACAGAGCAGGAGGCACGTGAGATTGCAAACAAGCGTGAACAGTTGCAGCGTGAGCAAGGCTTGCGTACACAGACTCGTCTTACCCTGTCTGATATCTCTCACCGAATCGCTCGTGGTGAGTTCCATGAGATGAATATCATTGTGAAGGGTGATACTGATGGATCTATCGAGGCATTGTCTGACTCATTCATCAAACTGTCAACAGAGAAGGTTAATGTTAATGTTATCAGTAAGGCCGTAGGTCAGATTTCTGAGAACGATGTTATGTTGGCATCAGCTTCAGACGCTGTTATTGTCGGCTTCCAGGTTCGTCCTTCTGCTGATGCACGCCGTTTGGCTGACCGTGAGGGTGTAGAAATCAATACTTACTCTGTCATCTATGATGCTATCGACGATGTTAAGTCAACGATGGTAGTATGCTTGACAAGGTGAAGAAGGAGATTGTCACTGGTCAGTTTGAGGTTAAACAGGTCTTCAAGATTTCCAAGGTTGGAACTGTTGCCGGTGGTATGGTTACTGAAGGTAAGGTTCACAGCAAGGATAAGGGTCGCGTAGTCCGTGACGGAATCGTTATCCATACAGCTCCTATTGATGCTCTGAAGCGTTATAAGGACGATGTGAAGGAGGTCGCTACAGGACTTGAATGTGGTATCTCACTTGTCAATTACAATGATTTACAGGTGGGTGACATCATCGAAACCTTCACGGAGATTGAGGTTGAACAGAAATTGTAACAATATAAAAACCGTCTTTTCTCCATCAAAGGAGTAAAGACGGTTTTTTTCTTCATGGTAACAAATGTTGCCATTGGTCTTTGTGGCATACATATTGTATGTTCACAGAGTGTATATAAGTATTGAGAATAGAGACGGTGGGAACTAAGAACTTATTGCTGGATGAATTGAACCGATAGGTTTAAATGAATTAAACAATAGGTATAGGAAAGATAGATAGTGTATTTGGATGGGCTAAACGTTAGAGGTAACGAAGCATACTGAAAAGGTAGGTATTCTCTTTAACCCTTCTAACTCCCTCTAACTCTTTTGACTCCTGAGTATTCTCCCTCTCTTTAATCACAAAAAACAAATGTCTGAGAACAAGAATAATGAATTTGTAAAGAAAGTCGCAGAGCAGAAGTATGAGTTCGGCTTTACGACTGATGTACATACGGAGGTCATTCCGAAGGGTCTGAACGAAGATGTCGTTCGACTTATTTCGCAGAAGAAAGGGGAACCAGAGTGGCTCCTCGATTTTCGTTTGAAGGCTTTCCGTTACTGGCAGACACTCCCTATTCCAAGTTGGGGACACTTGCATTTGCCAGAGTTACATCTACAGGATATCTCCTATTATGCTGATCCATTAGCGAAGAAGCCTAAGAACAAGGAGATTGATCCAGAGTTAGCAAAGACTTTTGATAAGTTAGGTATTCCATTGGAAGAGCGTCTTGCTTTGAGTGGTACGGCAGTAGATGCCATTATGGACTCGGTGTCAGTGAAGACTACTTTTAAGAAGCAGTTGGCTGAGAAGGGAATCATTTTTTGCTCTATCGGTGAGGCAGTTCAGGAGCATCCTGACTTGATACGTAAGTATCTCGGAAGCGTAGTTCCTTATCGTGATAACTATTCTGCAGCACTCAACTCTGCGGTCTTTAGTGATGGTTCCTTTGTATATATCCCTAAGGGTGTTCGCTGTCCGATGGAGCTTAGTTCGTACTTCCGCATCAATGCGGTTAATACAGGTCAGTTTGAACGTACATTGATTGTAGCTGATGATGATTCATACGTTAGCTATCTTGAGGGCTGTACTGCTCCTATGCGTGACGAGAATCAGTTGCATGCAGCAGTAGTTGAAATCGTTGTCTTGGACAATGCAGAAGTAAAATACTCTACTGTTCAGAACTGGTATCCAGGTGATGAAAACGGTAAGGGTGGTGTCTTGAACCTTGTTACAAAGCGTGGTGAACTTCGTGGAGTGAACTCAAAGCTGTCATGGACACAGGTAGAGACAGGTTCGGCAATTACTTGGAAATATCCTTCTTGTGTGTTGAAGGGTGATAACTCACAAGCAGAATTCTATTCTGTTGCTGTGACAAACAACTACCAAGAGGCAGATACGGGTACGAAGATGATTCACATGGGTAAGAATACGAAGAGTACAATCATCTCAAAAGGTATCTCTGCTGGACACAGTCAGAACTCTTATCGTGGTCTGGTTCGTGCTACAGCCAATGCGGAGAATGCCCGCAACTACTCAAGTTGTGACTCTCTTCTCTTAGGTTCTGACTGCGGTGCTCATACCTTCCCTTATATGGATATCCACAACGATACAGCTATTGTAGAGCATGAGGCTACTACTTCTAAGATTAGCGAGGACCAGCTTTTCTATTGTAATCAGCGTGGTATTCCTACTGAAGATGCCGTTGGTTTGATCGTCAATGGTTATGCTAAGGACGTACTCAATAAGCTCCCAATGGAGTTTGCTGTTGAGGCACAGAAGCTTCTCTCTGTAACACTTGAAGGAACAGTAGGATAATATAACTGAACAAAGAATATGCGAAAGGTCATTCTTATCACGTCTGGCTTGCTGCTTACAACAATGCTTCAAGCCCAATCATGGCAGTTAAAACCATGGGAGAAGTATCTTATTGAGAAACATGTGAAGCAGGATACAGCGATTACATGCCAGTCAGTGATGGGGTTGCCATCGACACCCAAGCCCTTTGAAACTCGCCTTTATCGTACAGTTACGGGCTCGGAGATGATAGGCAACTTACCACGTTACAAGAAGAAATCAAAGTCCTTCTTGGGTTATAATGACTCTGCGCCCTCGCTTTTTGAAGAGCAGAGAGAACAAGAAAAATCAGAGAAGATGGCTCGTGGTGAGTATCATACCTCTGATTTCGTATTCGACATGTTGTTAGATTTCGTTAATATATTTTTAGTGAAGAAAAAATAAAGCAAAGATAATATGTTAGAAGTAAGAAACCTGCATGCAACCATCGCAGGTAAAGAAATATTAAAAGGCATCAACCTCACAATTAAAGATGGTGAGATTCATGCTATTATGGGTCCTAATGGATCTGGTAAGTCAACACTGAGTGCAGTACTTACAGGTAATCCTCTCTATGAGGTAACTGATGGTATGGCATTGTTTAATGGCAAGAATCTCTTGGAGATGAAGCCTGAGGACCGTTCTCATGAGGGACTCTTCTTGTCTTTCCAGTATCCAGTAGAGATACCTGGCGTAAGTATGACTAACTTCATGAAACTGCTATCAATGCAAAGCGTGCCTATGAAGGGTTAGAGCCAATGAAAGGCTGCAGAGTTTATGGCACTCATGCGTGAGAAAGCGCCAGTTAGTTGGTATGGACTCAACACTCTCTCGCCGTAGTGTAAACGAGGGTTTCTCTGGTGGTGAGAAGAAGCGCAACGAGATTTTCCAAATGGCAATGTTGGAGCCAAAGCTTAGTATTCTTGATGAGACAGACTCTGGTCTTGATGTTGATGCTATGCGTATTGTAGCTGAGGGTGTAAACAAGATGCACAATGAAACGACTTCAGCTATTGTTATCACACACTATGAGCGTCTGTTAGAGATGATCAAGCCAGATGTTATCCATGTGCTTTATAAGGGTCGTATCGTGAAGACTGCAGGTCCTGAACTTGCTAAAGGAGATAGAACAGCGCGGATACGATTGGATTAAGGAAGAGGTTGACGCAGAGGAATAATCGGTGGCTTAAGAGTTTCTTGTAGTTCTAATAAAAATAGTATTACGAGTGGCATTAGTCCCGCTATCCTTTAGATAAAACCTCCAAAAAGAAATTACAATGCAAAGCGAAAAACAATATATAGACCTCTATACAGAGGCGCAGCAACTCATCAAAGAGCATGCTGCACCTGTGCTCAATGAGGTACGCGATAAGGCTTTTGAAGACTTCCGTCGACAGGGCTTTCCTACCAAGAAGGTGGAACGCTATAAGTACACGGATATGCAGAAGCTCTTTGAACCTGATTATGGATTGAATCTCAACCGTCTTGAGATTCCTGTTAATCCTTATGAGACCTTCAAGTGCGATGTTCCAAATCTCAGCACTTCTCTTTATTTCGTAGTTAATGATCAGTTCTACAGTAAGGCTCTTCCAAAGGCAAAGCTTAATGATGGTGTCATCGTTGACAGTTTGAACCGTGTAGCAACTGAGCGTCCAGAGTTGGTTGCGAAGTATTATGGTCGTCTTGCCAATACTGAGGCTGATGCTATAACAGCCTTGAATACAATGCTTGCACAAGATGGTCTCTTCATCTATGTGCCTAAGAATGTACAGCTTGAGCGTACCATACAGGTAATCAATATCCTTCGTTCAGATGTTGACTTGATGGTCAATCGTCGAGTACTCATTGTTCTTGAAGAAGGTGCTAAGGCGCAGTTCCTCTTCTGTGATCACGCTGCTGACGACCGCAACTTCCTTGCCACGCAGGTAATCGAAGCCTACGTAGGTGCGAATGCCAATCTTGAGTTGAACTGTCTTGAGGAAACGCATGCAAAGAATGTACGCGTGTCGAATGTATATATCGAGCAGCAGCGTGATTCACGTGCAAGCCACAATGTCATTACATTGCATAACGGAGTTACTCGCAATATGCTCGACCTTGTTTTCAAGGGAGAGGGTAGCGAATGTTTCTGTAATGGTTGTGTGATAGCTGATAAGAGCCAGCATGTTGACAACAATACGCTTATCGACCATCAAGTACCTCATTGCACAAGTAACGAACTGTACAAGTACGTACTTGATGATAATGCAGTTGGTGCTTTCGCAGGTCGTGTGCTTGTTCGCAAGGGCGCGCAGAAGACGCTTTCACAAGAGAACAACCGTAACCTCTGCGCCAGTAAGACAGCTCGTATGTTCACCCAGCCAATGCTTGAGATTTATGCTGATGATGTTCAGTGTAATCATGGTTCAACGGTAGGACAGCTTAATGATGCTGCGCTCTTCTACATGCAGCAGCGTGGTATTGATAAGAAAGAAGCAAAGCTCCTCCTTGAGTTTGCCTTTTATCAATGAGGTAATTGATAAGATGGAACTTGAGCCATTGCGCGACCGTCTCCACCATTTGGTAGAGAAGCGTTTCCGTGGTGAGCTTGATAAGTGTGAAGGTTGCGATTTGTGTAAGTAATTTGGTATTAGGCTAATTGGGCTTATTAGCCTTATTAGCCTTATTAGCCTTATTAGCCCAATAAGCCTTATTAGCCCGATTAGCCCAATTAGCCCAATAAAAGATGTACGATATAACGAAAGTTCGGGAATCCTTCCCAATTCTCTCCCGCACCGTCTATGGTAAACCCCTGATTTATCTTGACAATGGTGCTACCACACAGAAACCGCTCTGTGTGTTGGATGCTATGCGGGAAGAATACCTCAATGTAAATGCCAATGTGCACCGTGGTGTACACTGGATGTCACAACAGGCTACCGACTTGCACGAGGCAGCACGTGAGACAGTGCGAAAGTTTATCAATGCCCGTTCAACAACTGAGATTGTCTTCACACGTGGTACGACAGAGAGTTTGAATCTCGTTGCTTCCAGTTTTGTAGAAGGTTGTATGAAGGAGGGTGATGAAGTGATAGTTTCTACCATGGAGCATCACTCAAATATTGTTCCTTGGCAGCTGCAGGAGCAGCGCAAGGGAATTGTGCTAAAGGTTATTCCAATGACCGATGAGGGTGAACTTCTGCTTGAAGAATACGAGAAACTTTTCACCGAACGTACAAAACTTGTTAGTGTAACGCAGGTAAGCAATGTTCTTGGAACCGTCAATCCTGTAAAGGAGATGATTCGTATCGCCCACGAACACGGTGTTCCTGTAGTAGTGGATGGTGCGCAAAGTGTTCCTCACTTTGCCGTTGATGTGCAAGACTTAGATTGTGATTTCCTTGCTTTTCAGTGGTCATAAGGTGTATGGTCCGACTGGTGTGGGCGTTCTTTATGGTAAAGAAGAGTGGCTCGACCGACTACCTCCATATCAAGGTGGTGGTGAGATGATAGAGCGTGTTAGCTTTGAGAAGACTACCTTTGAGCGTCCGCCTTTGAAGTTTGAGGCTGGAACACCTGATTATATTGCAACGCATGGACTTGCAACCGCCCTCGATTATGTTACTTCCTTGGGGATGGATAACATCCTTGCTCACGAGCAGGACCTCACACGTTATGCACTTCAGCAGCTTCGTGAGATAGAGGGTATGCACATCTATGGGCATCGTAATGACAGCGGTGATGCCGTTATCAGCTTTAATGTCGGTGATATTCACCACATGGACCTCGGGTACATTGCTCGACCAGTTAGGTATTGCTGTCCGCACGGGTCATCATTGTGCACAACCTTTGATGGATCGCCTTGGTATCCTTGGTACTGTTCGTGCCTCCTTCGGATTATATAACACACGTGAGGAAGTGGATGCTTTGGTAGCAGGTATCAAGCGTATTGCAATGATGTTTTAAGGAAATAAGTAGATTCAAACAGGCGTTTATATGCGTTTCATTACGCTTATGAACGCCTGTTTTCTTGCAGATATACAAGGTATACACCGAGGTTCTTATCCCTTCTTGCACTTATAAAGGCTGAAGACAAACCAAATAAGGAAGACTCCTTGTAATAGTAATGATGAAACAATCGGGAATATAGTCAGAATCAAAGCCAACTGAGCTTGCGTGATATAGGAAGCCTGCTTGCTACTCACTTCCCGTTCGAGGACAGAGCTGTAATAATTACGTAGCCACTCCACTGGAGTTTGGAACCATGCAGCTACGTCTGTGAAGAAACGACTAAGCTCGTTGTACGATGCGTTACGCTCTGTGAGGATCAATTCTTTTTTTCATATTCTTTTGTTCTTTAATTGTTGCTATATATAAATGAGTGTAAAAACATTCTTTGATTTACGTTTGCAAAAGTAGTTGTGTGTTGTGCAAGGAATGTTCACTTTGTGAAAAATATTTGTTATATAAAATTAAAACGAAAGGTTCTTTAACTTTTAAAACCTATTAGTCATGCTGAAAAGTCATTATTATGAAGGTCTTATAGAGGCTGGTTGCGACGAAGCAGGCAGAGGATGCCTTGCTGGAAGTGTCTATGCAGCAGCCGTTATTCTCCCATCCGATTATCAGAATGAGTTGTTAAACGACTCAAAGAAACTGACGGCAAAGAAACGTTATGCACTTCGTGAGGAGATTGAGCGAGATGCTATTGCGTGGGCAGTGGGCATCGTTACGCCTGAAGAGATAGACAAGATAAATATTCTCAATGCCTCTTTCTTGGCAATGCATCGCGCGTTGGACCAGCTGCAGGTACGTCCAGAAGCTGTTATCGTTGATGGCAATCGCTTCAATCCTTATCAAGACCTACCTTCTACGACCATTGTGAAAGGGGATGGGAAGTATCTTTCCATTGCAGCAGCCTCAATCCTTGCCAAGACTTATCGTGACGACTATATGCTCTCCTTGGCTGAGGAATATCCGCAGTATGACTGGCAGTCAAACATGGGTTATCCAACGAAGAAGCATCGTCAGGCTATTCTTGAACATGGCATTACACCTTATCATCGCAAAAGTTACAACCTGTTGGGTGATGGGCAACTCTCTTTTGACTTTTAAGCCTACTTGAGTATAAGTTTCTAAACTGGTTTTTAGTATAGTCAAGCACCCTGTCTATCATTGTAACGCAAGCATAGTGGACTAACATCAAGTTACAAAGACAGACAAGATGCTGATAAGAACCTACAATCTGTTAGCTAACTATATTATCGTGGCTTTTGTCTTATGATTCAATTTGGGTGAAGTCTGTTTGTGACTTCATCCTTCCCAATGAATTGACCTGCAACTTTTTCTTTACATGCCTCGATAGGATAACTTTAAATTCTTTTGCAGTTCTATCATTGTAAATGTGGTTTGTTCTATTTTGTTTACTGTCTTTTAAACATTCCTTATAAATATATTCTTTTGATACTTATAATAGGCTATAAGGATTCTTTCTTTCCATTTCCTGATTGTGTGTTATCATTGCGCACATGTGGTGCGGAGGCTCAGCACCAACCGTGTTAAGCCTTAGCACCAATGGTGCGGAGTGCTAAACACCTTGTAATATGTCAGTTGTTTGTACGTAACTCATTATTAGAAAAAGGCTTATTTAATTATTAGTAAGTAGGTTTGTTAAGTTATTTACTTCTTCTAAAAAAATCGTTCGATATTGCTCGTTTGGATTAATATTAATAATCGCTATTACGATTTAATGGCAGATTTTGCTCTAAAGTTACTTTTATCTCTATACTTAATTATATTTTAATCTTTAATAAGGAATGGAAGTGTAATACTTACAATATGCTGCTTTTATGTGCTGTTATATATAATAATTAATTTATTTTTCATGCAATAATATGTCGTTTCGTAAAAATGAAATATTAATAAATGTGAAAAATATTAATTTAAAAATTTCACTTCCACTTGGGAACTTTAAAAAGCGGTGTACTATCTTTGTGAAGTGTTAAAAAAAGATACCTACCAAGATAGTACCATTTTGTAATACCTTACGTATTAATAGTTTGAGTCTGAAATAGTTTATTTATTATATTAATTTAAAGAGAGAATTTATGGAAAAAAGACTAATGATGTTTTTAGTCGGTCTATTCCTAAGTTTAGGAACAGCGCTGGCGCAGACAGAGATTAGCGGAACTGTAGTTTCCTCAGAAGATGGGCTACCAGTCGTTGGGGCTTCTATTCTTGTAGCTGGCACACAGATGGGTACTGTCACAGACATTGATGGTAAATTCCATCTTATTGTACCTGCAGGAAAAGAATCAGTTACGTGTGCAATATGTTGGTCTAAAAACTCAGCTTGTACCAGTTTCAGACGGCATAAAGGTGGTAATGAAACCCTGACGCAGGCTCACTTGAAGAAGTTATTGTTACTGGGTTATGGTAACTTTAAGAAATCAAGCTTTACAGGAGCTGCGGCTAACGTTGACCCTGGTAAATTGTCTGATGTGCCCTGTAGCTTCTGTCCAAGACAAGATAGCAGGTTCGGTTCCTGGTGTTACTGTGACAAGTGCATCTGGTGCTCCTGGTTCTGTAAGTAACATCCGTATTCGTGGTATGGGTTCAATTAACGCTGGTAATGAACCTTTGTATGTTATTGATGGCACACCCTATGATATCAGGGAGATGTCAATGGCTATCGGTCAAGGCAACTATAATGAATCTGGAACAAATGTGCTTGCGACTCTTAACAGTAATGATATTGAGTCAATTACTGTCATAAAAGATGCTGCAGCAGCTTCCCTTTATGGTTCACGTGCGGCAAATGGAGTAATTGTAATCACAACAAAGAGTGGTAAGAAAGGAAAAACACATGTCGATTTTCGTAGCGACTGGGGTTTCTCTAATGTAGCGATTAATTATCGTCCCAGTATTAGGAGGAGATGAACGACGTGAACTGTTGTTACTTGGTTTGAAGAACTATGCTCTTTATAAAGGAGGGTAAGTCTGAAACAGATGCAGAGACTTTTGCTAATGATAATATTGAAGACTTTGCATCAAAAGCCTATAGTGGGATATGATCAAAGTGGTAAAGCCTATTAAAGAGTGGACCGATTGGAAAGAGTCTTCTATTTAAGACGGGTCATCACCAAAACTATCAGGTTAGCTTTGAGTGGTGGTGGTGAGAGTACACGTTTTCTACACCTCACTTTCTTATATGAAGCAAACTGGGTATCTTCTCTAATCAAGGTATGGAGCGCTTTCACTGGGTAATGCTAATGTAACACATAAGTTTGGTCATTTTCACGTTGACATATTCTTCTTTGTTCTCAAAGATTAATCAAAAAGCTTACCAACGATGGAGGAGCTTCTTTCTCAAGTCCTATAGCCAATTACGCATTTTATTCAGAGTCCATCTTCTGTCGCTTACTTACCTGATGGAACCTTTAGCTCGTGGAAGTGAAACAAATAGTTTGATTAGTGTAAACCCAATCTATGAGGCTTTGCATACGTATGATAAAACAGATATCAAGCGTGCCTTTAACTCTTTGAAGTTGGATTGGAATATATGGGATGGTCTCCGTCTGAGTGAGAAGGTAACATACGATTATCACTTCAAATAATGAAGATGTACTTTGGGGACCGTTTGTCAAATGATGGTAGTCCTGCTGGTAATCTGCAACGCTACAATGGATCTATCAGCCAGTTAAATGGTCAGACACAGTTGGCATATGTGAAAACTTTTTGGTCTACACAATATTGATGCCCTTTTAGGTTATGAGACTGAGAAAGTATGTCACAAGGTATAATTATCATTAATGGTAGAGATTATCCTGGTGACCTCTATGAGTTTGGCAATGCTGGTACGACCAGTGCAGAGTAGTGAAAGTGAGCGGTTACACTCTCGTAAGTTGGTTGGGACGAGTAAACTATAACTATGATAATAAGTATTATGCTGGTGTGAGTTTCCGTCGTGATGGTAGTAGTCGTTTGTCAAAAGACAATCGATGGGGTAACTTTCTGGTCAGTTTCTGCAGCATGGCGTTTTTGGTTCAGAGAAGTTTCATGGAGCCTATCATAGCAGGTTGTTAGCGATGGTAAGTTACGTGCAAGTTATGGTGTGAATGGTACGCTACCAAGTAGTTTCTATGGTTACCAAAACTGGTACAAATATGGTCAATATTATAATGGAAAATCTGGTATGGCTATTGTTGGTATTGGTAATCCAGAATTACAGTGGGAAAAAACCGTTCTGTCAACTGTTGGTCTTGACTTAACGTTACTTGATCGCATATCTGTGACTTTCGATTATTATGTACGTACAACGTCTGACCTAATCTTTGATTTACCAATATCAGCAGTGCCTGGTTATTATAATAGTGATAGATTTTCCAAGAAAGCTGTTAATGTAGGTTCACTACGTAACAGAGGTTTATGAAATAACTATTCAAAGTAACAACCTCCAAACAAAAGGACCTTACATGGACAACAATGCTGAACTTTCGGACATAACCATAATGAACTTACTAAAGATTTATGGTGAAGAAAAATCAGATTATCAGTGGTGTTCGCATCCATAAAGTAGGTGAACCTTATTATAGCTACTATGGCTATGAGTATGCTGGTGTTGACCCAAATACTGGTAGAGAATCTTACTACATCAATGATGGAACAAGCAATGCGCGTAACACAACTGTCAATCCTAATGAAGGCGAAAAAAAGTTATTATAGGAAACCACGAAACAAAGATAGAAGGGTGGCTTTCAGTAATAATATCACATGGAAGTTTATTGATTTCGGTCTGAACTTTACATTCTCTCTTGGAGGTAAGGCTTTTGATGCTGCTACATGGCAACATAATAATGGAAACTATACTTTTGGTGGTCAGTTACCAACATATTATGACATCAATAAGATGTGGACAGGTCCTGGCGATACGAATGCTTCACAGCCAGTGTTCCAGTATGGTAATTCAAGTGAAGTATCTTCTCGTTGGTTGATGCCAACTGATTACCTGCGTCTGAAGAGTTTGACACTTGGGATTTACAGCTCCATCACACTGGGTGTCACATATTGGTTTGAGTAAGGCACGTGCATTCTTCTCTGCAAGTAACTTGTTGACATGGAAATCAAAGGATCTTTGTATGTTGATCCAGAAATGCGTGTCGATGGTGTATGTACTTTCCAGACACCTGCACTCCGCACCTTTACTTTTCGGTATTGAACTTGGTTTTTAATGTCTATTAATTAAAAAAAATATTGTTTATGAAAAGAACTTATAAGAAAATATATAGCCTCATGCTTGCTGTAGTTGTAATGACTGGTGCGGCATCATGTGGTGATGAATTTCTCGATCAGAGACCGAGCGATGGTGTTTCGAGAAGGAACTGCCATCAATAACAGTTCTGATATGGTCACAGCGCGTATAGGTATGTATGCGGCTTTGAAAGGTTCGTCCCTAGCTCAAGGATTATTATGGCTACAGATGTTTCTTTATGGAGAGATGCACGGAGAGGACTTGCAGTATAATTCATAAGTATGGTAGTAATCGTGCTTCGTTCTATTACAAAGATGGAATATACTACAGCCTCTAATTTTAGTACTACTACTGCGATATGGCAGTCACCTTATGTTGTAATTCAAACCGCAAATCATATCATAGAAGCGGCTGATGGTGGAAAAACTGACTGATAAGGATGATGCGGACGGAAAGGCATTGATAGGTCAAATCCGTGCTGAAGCTTTAGTCTTAAGAGCTATGGCAACGTTTTGATTTAACACGTGTCTATGGAAAGACTTACACCGAGGATAATGGTGCATCTTTAGGGCGTACCATTTGGTTACAAACGTCATTTCAACAGAGGAAAAAAACCTTCCCGTAGTACGGTTGCAGAGTGTTATACTCAAGTAATCAAAGATTTGAATGAGGCTATCAACTCTGGTAATTTAGAAACAAAGCCAGAAACTGGTTATATGAGTCTTTATGCAGCTAAGGCTTTGTCTATCACGTGTTTACTTAACAAAAGGGTGATTGGGCAAATGCACTTTCAACAGCCGAAGATGTAATCAATAATTCTGGTAATAAACTTTGGACTGCTGATGAGTATGTTCAAGCTTGGAAGAAAGGACGATAAGAACCATTCTAATGAGATGCTTTTTGAGCTTTCAGTTACCAATTCAACAAGGATTGGAATGACAGAGAGGGTATTGCTTATATGTATGCGGAGAAATCGTCCCTGATGTTCCTGGCTATGGGTGATGTATGTGCAACAAAAGAGCTTTGTAGAACTCCTTGCAGAAGATCCACTAGGATGTTAGAGCTAAACGTGTTCTTAGCCCCATCTGCTGATAAAGAAAGAAAGTATTTAATGGTGCTAAGGGTCTATCTGAATAAGATGCCTGCATATAATGGGAGATGTTCGTTATTCGAACATTCCCTTTACTTCGTCTCTCTGAAGTTTATCTTAATGCAGCAGAAGCAGCTTTTCAGATTAGGAAATACTACAAAAAGCGGCTCAGTACTTGAATGATATTATCAAAGAAATCGTACAAGTGATACCACTAAAGCAGGTTACAGCTTCAGATGTTACTTTAGCGCGCATATTGTTGGAACGTCGAAAGAGAACTTGTAGGTGAAGGACAACGTTTCTTTGATGCACTCCGTAATAATGAGACTATCACTCGTTATACGAAAGTGATGCTGACGCGTGGTTGGCATGACGTATTAACGACAGAGGCTCGTAGTTACAAATCGAGATTATTATAAGGCATATCCTGCAATTCCTGGTTATGAGGTTGATGCAAATGCTAAATCTCAAAGAAAATCAGCAGAACACTGGGTTATAGTAATTAGTAAACAGTTGTATTGTAATAATGAGAATGTGGGGATTAGTTGTTTTACAGCTAATCCCCTTTTTAGGCTCTTTTGGTGCGGATGCCCAGCACCATGTGTGCGGGTGCTGAGCACGAAGTGTGCGGATGGTATGCACGAAGTGTGCGGATAGTAAACATTGTTTAATATAACATGATGCAATGTTCTGTTTGTTATCTGTAAGGAGTTCTCAAGATTATTTATTATTGGTGTCCGATAAAACTTTTAGTGCATTCATATCTTTTTAATTCAGAATAATAAAAACGGGCTGATTGTTTTTGTACATTCAGCCCTTCTTATTTCCTTTGTAGTTGCAAAAATAAAACAATGAAATAAGATGAGCAAAAGTACACATTTTGTCGGACAGCCGCTATATGTTCAACTGTTAAACTATTTTAATCGTGATGAAACTCTCTCTCTAAGCCAAGCTCAGGGAGGTGAACACTATATAAAGAAGTTTGATGCATGGCATCATCTTGTCGTCATGCTTTTATGCAGTAATGATGCGTTTAGACTCTACGTGAGATAAAGACTTCTCTCTTTGCTAATGTTAATCGCTTTAATCATCTTGGTTTAAAGCATTTTCCTTGTCGAAGTACCTTGTCAGATGCAAACAAACGTCGAGATTCTGAGATATTCGGTTCAATCTATATGAACTTATATGAGAAATACCGGCATGAGCTTTACTCGGACAGCCGAAGTTGTGGACAGCCCAAATGGCTGAAGAATCTAAAGATAATAGATTCTACGACAATAAGTTTGTTTTCTAACTTGGTCTTTAAAGGTGTAGGGCGTAATCCCAAAACTGGTAAGAAAAAGGGTGGAATAAAAGTACATACAGAGATATTTGCCAATGAGAATGTCCCAAGCGATATCAAGTTCACATCTGCAGCCAGCCATGATCAATTTGCACTTATTCCAGAACGATACGCCAATGAGGAGCTGATTGCTTTTGACAGGGCCTATATCAACTATGAAAAGTTCTCAGAACTCACGCAAAGAGGCGTTATATATGTAACTAAGATGAAAAATAATCTTAGCTTTGAAAGAATTGCCGATACAGATTATGAGATGACTACAGATTATGGAGCTGTGCGCATAGAAACCATACTCTTTCATAAGCATACAAAGGAAAAAAAGATATCTACCATAAAGCAAGAAAAAAATCACATATGAGGATAAGACTAAGAAAGGGAAAATCAAATTCATATCACTGCTGACCAATGATTTTCAGATGTCGGCAGAAGATATTATAGCGATTTATAAGAGACGATGGCAGATAGAAACCTTATTTAAGCAAATAAAACAGAATTTCCCGCTAAGATACTTCTATGGAGAGAGTGCGAATGCTATAAAAATACAAATATGGATTACGCTTATAGCCAATCTGCTTATAACACTAGTGAAGAACAGAATAAAGAGATCCTGGAGCTTCTCAGGCTTGGCTACAATGATAAGAATTCTACTTATGAGCTATGTTTCAATACAAAGTTTCTTTGAACAGCCACATAGAGATTGGGAAAGATTGATTACCCAAGTAAAAGCCCCACCTGAAGAGTTGTCATTATTCTAGGGGGGCTTGGAATTGGAAATTAGAACTAATCATGAGTATTTCAGCAGCATTGAGAGAGAGTAGTGCAGCATGTAGAGGTTTTATCGGACAGCAATAATTATTTATATTCCATCACTTCCGATTTATCCTCAAATCGTTCATTAAAAAGTCTTGGAAAAATAAGGTGTTATGAAATATCTATCAGTTAATGAAGAAGAAATATTTTTAACATGATAATAGTTAGATATCTGGAATCCTCTGGCACATAGAAAATGAAATACTCAAATGGGTGGTTTGCTTTTTATTGGTTAGAATATACTTAAATGAAGCCTATTTGTAAGGTTTAGGTTTGCCGGTTTCCTTACAAATAAGGATATGTATCAACACTACTTTTTGTTTTGTGTGTTGAAAAAAACCCTTTTTAGTAGCAAATGTTTGTTTAACATACAATAACATGTAGAAGTGTCTATATCACAATAATGTAATTTTTATTTACCGATATGAATGGTTTTTGTTTGTTTTTATGCTTAAAAAGTGATACTTCTATATATTACGCAGTTAATAAATGTGAAATATTCGAGCTAAAGTTCATTCCCATTTGGAACTTTAAAAAAAGCGTACACTATCTTTGTGAATTGTTAAATCTATTATACAATAATCTTTATCGTTTTATAATACCTTACGTGTTAATAATTTAAGTCTGAAATAGTTTGTTTTTTTATATTAATTAAAGAGAGAATTTATGGAAAAAAAGACTAATGATGTTTTTAGTCGGTCTATTCCTAAGTTTAGGAACAGCACTGGCGCAAACAGAGATTAGCGGAACTGTAGTTTCCTCAGACGATGGACAGCCCGTTGTTGGTGCGTCTATCCTTGTTGCAGGGACACAGACGGGTACAGTAACCGACGTGGATGGTAACTTCCGCCTTTCAGTACGATCTGGTGCTAAACTAGTCGTGTCTTACGTAGGTATGCTTACCAAGACTGTTTCTGCATCTAATGGTATGAAAGTCACGCTTTCTCCTGATGACAAAGGTCTCGATGAGGTCGTTGTTGTGGCTTATGGTACAGCAAAACGCCAGTCTATTACTGGTTCTGTTGCTGTAGTTGACTCAAAGAAGATTTCTGATCGTATTAGTACAACGGTGACTGGTGCGTTGGAAGGCTCTGCTCCTGGTGTACAGGTTAATAACTCTTATGGTGAGCCTGGTGCAACACCAAAAATTCACATCCGTGGTGTGGGTACGTTGGTAAGTGGCGCTGATCAGCCTCTTTACATCGTTGATGGTACGCCATTCGAAGGTAATATCGCAGAATTGAACCCAAGCGATATTGAGTCAATGTCTGTATTGAAGGATGCTTCTTCTGCTGCCCTTTATGGTAACCGTGCTGCTAATGGTGTTGTCTTGATCACTACCAAGAAGGCTAAGTTTACTACAAAGCCTAATATCACAGTGAAGATGGATCAAGGTTTCTACAGACGTGGTATTGCTGAGTATGACCGTTTAGGGTCCAGACCAGTGGATGGAGGCTTCATGGCAAGCTATGAGAAATTATGCTTTGTCTGGCGGTATTGTTACTAATGATGCAGCTGCAGCAGCCTATGCAACCCAGCATTTGATTCCTGATTACGTAAAACGTAATATCTATGATGCAGCCGATGGTGCTCTCTTTGATGCGAATGGTAAGTTGACAGCTAAGATGCGTCCTGGTTATGACGACCTCGATTGGCAGAAGGCTGTTGAGCGCACGGGTCATCGTCAGGAGTATAACCTCTCTGCTGCAGTGGCAAACGATAGATATAACATCTACTCTTCAGCTGGTTATTTGAATGAGCAGGGTTACACCTTGAACTCTGGTTATGAACGTTTTACAGGTCGTATCAATACTAATTATCATGCAAATAAGTGGTTAGAATTGGGAATGAATCTTTCTGGTACATCTTCTGTAAGAAGTTTCAATGCTGATGCTAATGGTACCTTCTTTGCAAACCCATTCTATGTTACACGTTACATGACTCCGGTTTATCCTGTTTATCTCCATAATGCAGATGGTACTTACGTCTTGGACGCAGATGGTAACAAGCAATATGACACTACTTCAGAGTATCTAAATAACCGAAATCTCCCTTATGAGATGCAAATGGATATGGACAGAATACGTAGAAACGTATTAGATGGTTTGATCTATGCAAAACGTATCTTTACCATACGGCTTTACTTTTGACGGGAAAGGTTGATTTGAACCATTCTAATACAAATCGTCAGACCTATAACAACTCTGTTATCGGTGATGGTGCTTCTAATAATGGTCGTCTGACAGAGAGATCTAATCAGTATATTTCTTACACAGGTCAGGAACTTTTGAACTGGGATCATAATTTTGACCTTCATCATATTGACGTTCTCCTCGGTCATGAGAACTACAGCTGGAATCGAAAGTATCATCGTGTGATGAATACCAATGGTGCAATCAATGGTTTGCGCGCTTTGAGTAACTTCGTATTAAATGCTGATACTGAAGGTTATTTCGAAGATTACAGAACAGAGTCTTACTTGGGTCGTCTTCGTTACAACTATGATGAAAAAGTACTTCTCAGATTTCTCTCTCCGTCGCGATGGTTCTTCAAAGTTCCATAAGGATAAGCGTTGGGGTAACTTCTTCTCAGCTGGCGTAAACTGGAATATCAAGAAGGAGAAGTTCATGGAGAAAGTAAAGTGGGTTGATGCTTTGCGCGCTCGTGCATCATACGGTGAGGTTGGTAACGATGCTGCTGTTAACCTCTATGGCTATCAGGCACTTTTTATTACATCACAAAAGAATGGTGGTAACCCTGCATTGGTACGTCAGAAGCTGGCTGCTCTTGATTTGAAGTGGGAGACAACTCAGACTTTCGACTTTGGCGTTGAGGGTACGCTCTTCGATCGCTTGAACTTTTAGCTTAGGATATTTCGATAAGCGTTCTAAGGACTTACTCTTCGAGGTTCGCTTCCATTGTCAGCAGGTTCTTACTATGGTAATGATTTAATAGAGAACCTTACACAGTATCAAAAATATTGGTACCATCTCTAATCGTGGATTCGAAATTATGTTGAATGGTGACGTTGTACGTTCTAAAGGATTGGACATGGAACCTCTCATCTCGATGCTACTACGTTGAGTAATAAGGTGATTAAGTTGCCTAAGGGTGAAGATATTCTTCATGGTCAGCAGAACTACTCTGAAGGACACTCTGCATACGAGTGGTACACTTATCACTTCGTTGGTGTAGATCAGATGACTGGTAAGTCTCTCTATGAGCTTGATCCTAAGCAGGAAGCTACTGCAGCATCTGCTGGTGACCTCGTTGAAATCAATGGAACAAAGTACTACTACATCAACTTCTCAGGCACTACGTAAGTGGGCTGGAACAGCTCTTCCATCTGTTTATGGTTCTTTCGGTACTAACCTCCGCTGGAAAGACTTGAGTTTGTCAGTATTGATGACTTATAGCCTTGGTGGTAAGACAATGGATGGGTCTTACAGATCATTGATGTCCACAGCATCTGCCTCTTCATCTTCAGCACTCCACAAGGATGTTCTTAATTCTTGGACTGCTGCTCCTAATGGTATGACTGCTACTTCTGCTGATCGTATTGACCCTAATGGCACACCAATCCTTGATTTCAATGGTAGCACTGATAACAATGCTGTTAGTGATCGTTGGTTGACAAGTTCTTCTTATTTGATTATGAAGAACATTATGCTCACTTATCGTTTGCCAAAAGTCTTTAGTAACAAAGTGAGTACTCGGGGTGTATCTTTTAAAAGCAGGTGTTGAAAACCTCTTCACGCTCACAAGCCGTAAGGGTTTGAACCCACAGTATAGCTTTGCTGGTGGAAGTGATGATACTTATGTTTCTGCACGTGTGTTCAACTTTGGTTTGACAGTTGATCTCTAATATTGTAGAATTTAAAAAAAGGAATAATATGAAATATTCAATAAATAAATTCACTGCAGGAGCTTTTAATTGCTGTAGCTGCTATGACAGCATCTTGCTCCAGTGATTATCTCAATGTTTCACCATCTGAGTCGGCAGAGCCGAAGCTGCATACGCTACAACAAGCAATGCGCGTAACACCTTGAATGGTATTGCAAAGTCGATGACCGTACAGCAGTACTACTATGGTCAAGGGTTCGCAGGTGAAAAATGCGATAATGCGTATCTATGAGAACCTTCCAAGTCAGAATTATAACTATAACCGTTATGCTTCAGGTTGGGCTCCTATCCATAATCAAACGTTTCACTTCCGTTCCACAAGTATCTATGATTCTTATGCATGGACTTATTACTATCAGATTATTAACAATGCAAATGCGCTCTTAGATAAGATTGACAATGCTAAGGGTACAGAAGCTGATAGAAAGTTCATCAAAGCTTCAGCACTGACTTTCCGTGCTTATGCATTTGAAAAAGTTGGTACATTACTATTGCTATCGTTGGCAGGATAGTAAAAATGGCACCACCCAGGGTTTGCCATTGCGTATCGATACTTCTAAGGGAGAATTAAAGGCTTCAACACTTGCTGAGACTTTTGCTCAGATTTATAAGGACTGCCAGGATGCTATCACGCTCTTCACAGAGAGTGGTGTGACACGTTCTACTGCCGAGGTTGATTCCTGACTTAAATACCGCTCATGCCGTTTATGCACGTGCAGCATTGACACGTCAGGACTATGCTACAGCTTTGGCACAAGCTAAGTTGGCAGAGAATGGTCGCCCTTTGATGAAAGGTGACGCTTACGCAGCAGGTTTCTATAAGCCAAATGATGAGTGGATTCTCGGTAGCTATGGTGATGCAAGTGAGCAGAACTGGTATTGGGCTTATGGCGTGATGGGTGCTTGTAATGGTTACTATGCAGCTACTCAGAGTACTGGCGCTGGTACTATTGGTCACGAGTTGATTACTCGTATCCCTAATAATGATGCTCGTAAGCAACTTTTTATCACTGCTGATAAGTTCCGCAGTATTAATATTACTGACAATGCGCAGGTTGACCAGACCTTTGGCATCTTGGGTATGGGTAATGAAAGTGTGTTGACACAGGCTGACTCTATCGTTAAGAAACATCAGATTTCTGGACTCTCTGCAGCTTACGCTTCTGGATATATCTATTTGGATGGTCAGATGAAGTTCTGGGTGACAGCACAGCCTGGTGTTAGTTATCTTCCTTTCATCCGTTCAAGTGAGATGGTTCTCATAGAGGCTGAGGCTAATTACTTCTTGGGTAACACTGCCGATGCACAGGCTGCATTGGTAAAACTGAATGCTACTACAGGTCGTAACGCAAGCTATACTTGTACGAAGACGGGTACTGACCTCTTTAATGAAATCAAGGATTATCGTGAAGTTGAACTTTGGGGTGAGGGTTCTGCATGGAGTGATTACAAACGTTGGAACATTCCTGTTGTTCGTCATTCATTTGCTGAAGCGGTAATGCACACCCAGCTGTTGCAAAAACAATTGCTGTAGATTTCGGTAATAACTGGACTTGGGTAGTTCCTAAGAATGAGATTGATTACAACGATCTTTTTAAAGGACAAATAAGTCATAAGTTATGGTCATATCGAGGCGGAAAGAGCAGGTCTCTTTCCGCCTTTTTATAGTTGTTTCCTGTCATTTCTGTCATTTTGTATCTGGAGGATAACTGGTTATAAAACAAAGTGTTATTGTGAAATGTTAAAATGACAGCAAAAGGAATTAAAAGTATTTTGTGATAAATTTAGTAGCTCTTCCAAGTTTGTAAGCATTGCATCCTATAGTCATGCAGGACGATTATTTCATTGTTTGCTCAACATATTTGGAGTAAAAAAAGAATTGCAATGATTAAGAAAAGTGTTACCTTTGCGTTATCTTCATATAGATTTGTTGGAGAAATGAGGTTTGATAAACTAAAAAAGCAGTTAGAACTGTTAATTATTTTGTCTGATGGACGTAACTACACTGTTGAAGAACTGTGTGAAAGGATAGGATTGTCGCGTAGGAATTTTTTTATTACCTGCTCGATTTCATTAAGCATGCTGGTTTTATCGTGTTCAAAAATCAAGGTTGTTATCATATTGATCGGCGTTCTCCTTTCTTTACTCAGTTGCTCCAAGCTATTCAGTTTACTGATAAGGATGTGAAGACGATATATAGTGTACTTACCATGGCTGGTAATGATAGCGAGATGGTAAACCAATTAAGGAAGAAATTAGATAATGCGTATAATTTCTCAATATCAGCTGACTCTCCTGTTCGTCGCCAGATGGATAACAATATGAAGCAATTACAGATGGCAATGGCTGGGAAGAAAACGGTTTGCTTGGTTGGCTATTCAAGTTCACATAGTCACTCCATGAAGGACCGTCTGGTGGAACCTTTCCTTTTTCTGCATAATAATGAGGATATTCGTTGCTATGAGTTGGTCTCTAAGCAAAATAAGACCTTCAAAATTTCGCGTATGACGAGTGTGGAGATATTGGATACTCCATGGTTACATGAAGATTTGCATCGACAAGTTTTTACTGATATCTTTATGTTTAGTAGTGAGGAGCGACATCGTGTGAAGCTTCGATTAGGGCAGCTATCGCATAATCTCTTTAAAGAGGAATATCCACAAGGAACATATTTTTATTACGAAGAACGAAGATGGGTCATGGCTTTTTAGACTTAGAAGTATGTGACTATCGGGGTTAAGTACGCTTTGTTCTTGGACTTTATAAGGATATTGAAATCATTGAGGGTGATGGCTTCACAGGTCTATATGAAAGAAGAAATAAAAGGGACTTGCTGCTTCATTAAATCTTCAATAGATGATAAAAATATCAAGTAGAACATTTTATTAATCTAACTTTTTGTAAAAAGTATTCTTTTCTAAAAAAGTATAAAGAAGTTTTTAATTCAGGATCATGACAATACGTAAGTTTTTATTCGTTTTATCGCTTTTCATCGTTTTTAATGCGTATGCACTAGCAGGAACGTTGGGTAGGAACATGGGCATGTGCGCCACAAACTGTTGATAAAGGGATTTATGCCTTATAATAATCAAATGACAAATCGTTCTGTTCGACAAGTCGTGAAGGTAGTATTAGGGGGTAATACGCTCCGTCTTCAATTAAGTAATGAACTATCTTCCGAACCTGTTGAGATTACAAGTGTCTATATTGCTAAGGCTCTGGAGGGTCCAGAGATAGAGAAGAATACTGCAAAATACCTTCAGTTTAGTAATAAGCGTCGCGTCACGATTCCCGCAGGAAAAGCTGTTTTTCTCTGATGCGTTAAAGTTTAATTTGCAGCCTTTGGAGCGTCTGTCAATTACCATTAATTACCTTAAAGCACCGAAGGAACCTACTGTTCACATGGGATCACGTACAACGTCTTATATATTGCGAGGTGTAACGAATGCGAATACTGACTTCTCTAAAGCCTTTAAAGAAGACCATTGGTTTAATATTTCTGCCATAGACGTTCTTGATGCCAGTATTTTCCAGTGTTGCCATTTTTAGGAATAGTATTACTGACGGTAAGTGATGTGTAACCAATGCGCAAGATCGTTACCCTGATTTTATGTCTGCTGTATTGAACGGAGAGAAGAGTACTGATGTGCAAAAAGACGGGAGTCTTAAAACCTAGGAATTGGTGATAATCGCATTCTGTCAGTGGGCTTAGGAGCTCCAGGAAAGGAGCGTTTCGATCGTGATATACTTGGTACAAAGAGGTTTACGAGCAGTTGTCATCTTTGAAGCAATCAACTGATATAGGCACATCAACCAATCCTGCGGAAACAGCACGTCAGCTGATGAAGCCTATCAGGTCATGATAAAGAAAGCACATCAACGAAGTTTGAAAGTTTATATGGGTACGATAACTCCGTTTAAGGGCTGTAAGAATTATTATACTCCTGCTCGCGATGTAGCTCGTAAGCAGGTAAATGAATGGATTAGGTGCTAATAAAGAAATCGATGGTTTTATCGATTTTGATGCCTATGCGTGACCCTTCAGCTCCAGATCAGTTGCGTAAAGAATGGCAGATTGGTGATTGGTTGCATCCCTAATCCTGCAGGCTATAAGCAGATGGGAGAATATGCGGCAAAGAAGATATGACTTCCTGCCTTTCCTTTCTTTAGAGGAGGAGTTAAAGCTTGGCAAAGTAAGGGAAGTTCTCGATGTCTATATCGAGTCTGAAAGTGTCTCCTGTGATAGTTCCATCTTCTTTTTCATTCTACTCTTTAATCGACCTTAAAGCTTGTGATGTACAGCAGAAGGCGTTGGCTTTTTGCTCATCAGTCATTCCGTTGTGATCCATTAAATAGTAAAATGTCTCCTTAGGAGTGAACGCATAGCGGGGATTATTGAGGATATAGGCAAGGTCGTAATCGAAGTTAGGCATAATAGCGTTGAGTGCCTGCTGTTCACGTTTACCCATTTGTGAGATATTTCCACCTTTTAGAATGGTGTAGAGGGTGTCTATTCCCAACTTTATTTGTTCGATGGAATCGGCTGTTTTTGTATCTCCGTTATGTGTAGGTATCTTCTGTTTTAGCTGTTCTAACTCATTGATTTTACTGTCAACTTCTGCCTTCATTTCATCAATAGTTGCATCTTTCCGTCGGATCAACTGCTGAATATTCTGTTCTGTCACCTCTTGTTGCCTGCGATAGGCATGTAGTTGCAGGCGCATACGACGGCGGAACCATACTACGATACCCGTTGTTAGGAGTATCAAGATGATAACGAGATAAGCAATATAGAGTTGTAGTTGCAGGGCTTTACGCTGTGCGATAGCCACTTCATAGCGGTCTTGTATCTGTACAATCTCAATATCTTTCTCTGGTGAAACCGATAAAATCTGACGTTTTTCGATACGTGTTCTTAGTTGAGTAATACTCTGCTCTTGGTCTTTACGAATACGAGGGCTTGAAGGATTCAGCCTTCTTTACGTACCACAGAGCAGAGTCGTGTTGTACCCATTTGGTTAAAAACAGAGCTTTACCGAGGTAAATGTCGGTCAGTCTGTGGCTCTTCTTGCTATCATTAGCATATCGAGCAGTATGCTCGAAGTAATCTAGTGCTAATTTATAAGCACCGTTCTGGGCATTCAAGAGAGCAATACGATAGTATGTAGCAAACTTCAAAGAGTCTTCTGTTACGTTGAAAAGGTGTTTTTCTGCCGATTTTAGCTGATACATCGCATTCCTTTGTGTCATGCTTTTAGCCACGAAAAAAGCGGCACTATCGAGCCTCATTCGAGTAATACCATCGTCTGTTGCGGGATAGTTAGGCAGTTTTCTTTGGCTGCATGAAAGCAATGCCAAGATGCTAAGCAGTAGTAAAATCGGCTTTCTCTTCATATTTGCAAAGATACACATTCTACAGCGTTTTGCCAAATTAGGGTGGGAGGAAAGGGGATGAAAAAGCTATCTTAAAGCTTGCGTAAAGTGCGAAAAACGAGGGAACTTTTATAAGCTTTTATTGTGTCAAAGAAGTGAAGTTGTTAGTTGTAAATTATTGATAGTCAAATGTTAACTTGTTTTACATGTGTCAACTCTAATGGGGCTATTGCATTGCATTATATTCTTCTTTACCTTTGCATCGACAATAAGTTCCAATATATGTCATCTGCATTTCATAAAACCTGCGGCGACGTGATTGCGTTTAAGCGTTGGCGCAGGTTTTAAATTTAAGAATGTTCGAAAAGACTCTTCAAAGCGAAAGAGTTTGTTTTATAATAATCTCTCGAAAGGCTGCGTTTAGTAGCTGTAAAGGAGAATAAAATAAAAGGTTTATATGATGAAACGAATATTGTTTGCAATGTCACTTAGTATCTGTATGGCAGGAACTGTTACTGCCCAACAGAAGAATATGTCGATGAAATCTTATGAAAATGAGGTTCGGAAAGATACACTCGATATCTTTAGAAGTAAAAACGATGGCATAAAATATTTGACTGTTGGTTTCCTCCAATGCCATCTTTCCCAGGTAATATCCAGCAATTCCTTCAGTACTCACCTTTGTATGCCAGCCGGTCGTAAGAACAAAGAATGTTGAAGGGAGGGTGATTGTCAAGTTCTATATAGACCGCGACGGTAGCTGTTCTCAATTTAAGATACTTCGTTCGTTGAGTCCTGCTTTTGATACAGAGGCGTTAAGGGTATTGAAGTTAATGCCGAAGTGGAATGTGGATTCAACGGCTAAGGGTGGGACTTGGTTTATTTTGCCTGTTAGATTTAAGAAGCAAAAAGTCAACTTTTAAAAGTATATTGTCATGATAAAGAAATTGTTGTTAGTCCTATTAGTAAGTTTGTTTGCTGTTGGTAATGTCAATGCGCAGAAGCAGAAAAGGTCGATGAAACCGAAGAAAAAGGAACGAAATTTGAGACAGCCTTATTGTGCGGAACCAGCCTTTGATCCTTTGTGAATGACACCTTGAATGTGGACACCTTAGGGTGCAAAGATGTTTGAAACTGTTGAGGGATTGAAAGCCCTTCAGTTTTCAGGGTGATCTCTTCAAATTTATAGCGTCACATCTTCAGTATCCTCCTGAATTGGCAGAAAACTCAATCTCGGGAAAGAGTCATAATAAAGTTCTTTGTAACCCCTTCTGGTCATTGTTGTCTGTTTAGAATTATGCGTTCTGTATACCCATGCCTCGACCGAGAGGCACTTCGCGTACTAAAACTTATGCCAGCGTGGGAGTGGGAAAGAAGACCGAAGCAGGGAGTTTGGCAGCTTGTGCCAGTCATTTTCAGATTGCAATAAGACAAAGTTACTCATAATATAGCCACTTAATTTAAAGTATTTAGTCATTATTAAGATTAGTGTTTACTCTCAACGCGGTTGGTGTTAGCCATGAATACCAACCGTACGAGTATTAGCACGAAAGAAGAAAAAGGTAACAATGTACTTTGATGTTGCTGCGTTATGCTTTTAAACAGTGAATCAGAGGGCTGAATAATCCTATACTTCTAATTCTATAGCTTTCATCTTCAAATTTCCAACGGCTTTTTGCCCCCATCTTATTCTTTTATCGTACCTTTGCAGTAACAAATAATAATAATAGGTAATAAACGAAGATAATAACAAAAATAAAGGAATAATTATGGCAAAAGAAAGCTTTATTGATGATCCTTGATGGATGGGGTAACGGTAAGCATGGTAAGGGTGATGTAATCTATAACACACCAACTCCATACTTAGATTATTTGAATGCAGTTAGTGCACACTCTGAGTTGCAGGCATCAGGTGAGGATGTAGGTCTGCCAGATGGTCAGATGGGTAACTCTGAGGTTGGTCACTTGAATATAGGTGCAGGTCGTATTGTTTATCAGGACCTCGTTAAGATTAACAAGGCTTTGCCAGAGCGGTGACATCTTGAAGAACCAAGATATCATTGATGCATACAGCTATGCACAGAAGAATGGCAAGAAACTCCACTTTGATGGGTCTGACCTCTGCGGGTGGTGTACACTCTTCACTTGATCACCTCTTCAAACTCATCGAGATTGGTAAGGAGTATAACCTCAAGGATGTTTACGTTCATTGTTTTATGGACGGACGTGATACAGACCCAAAGAGTGGTGCTGGTTTCGTTGCTGATATCCAGAAGGTATGCGACGCAAATGATGCACATATCGCTTCAGTAATTGGTCGTTTCTATGCAATGGACCGTGATAAGCGTTGGGACCGTGTGAAAGAAGCATACGACTTGCTCGTTGAGGGTAAGGGTACTCCTGCTACTGACATGGTTAAGGCGATTGAGGCAAGCTATGCAGAAGGTGTGACAGACGAGTTCATCAAGCCTATCACAAACTCTTCTGTGAATGGTAAGATTGAGGAGGGTGACGTCGTTATCTTCATTAACTTCCGTAATGACCGTGCTAAGGAGTTGACATCTGTGCTCACACAGCAGGACCTCCCAGAGGAAGGTATGCACACAATTAAGGATCTGCAGTTCTACTGTATGACTCCATACGATGCAAACTTTAAGAACGTGAATGTTCTCTTCCCTAAGGAGAACGTAATGGATACATTAGGGCGAATACCTCAGCAAGCTGCAGGAAGCAGCTTCATACAGCTGAGACAGAGAAGTATGCACACGTAACCTTCTTCTTTCAATGGTGGTCGTGAGCAGCCTTATGAGGGTGAGGATCGTATCTTGGTTCCTTCTCCAAAGGTGGCAACATACGACTTGAAGCCAGAGATGAGTGCCTCGAGGTGAAGGATAAGCTTGTTGGTGCTATCAATACACAGGAGTATGACTTCATCGTAGTGAACTTTGCTAATGGTGATATGGTAGGGTCATACAGGTGTTTATAATGCCATTGCAAAAGGCTGTATAGGGCAGTCGACCAGTGTGTTAAGGAGGTTGTTGAGGCTGCGAAGGCTAACGATTATGAGACAATCATCATCGCTGACCATGGTAATGCAGACAACGCAATCAATGAGGATGGCAGTCCAAACACTGCTCACTCACTCAACCCAGTACCATTCATCTATGTTACAAAACAACAATTCTGCAACAGTGAAGAATGGTCGTTTAGTGACGTTGCACCTTCTATCCTTCATATTATGGGCTTAGAACAGCCAGCAGATATGACAGGTGAGAAATCTTATAAAATGATTAAACAGATTTTAATAAATCTGAAAATAATTAAATCCCAAGTGAATTTTTTTGCATTTGGGATTTCTTTTTCATTACCTTTGCGTCCATAAGGAATTATATCCTTTCCGAGTTTAATAGGTATTAATGTGTAATTTTTAAAACAGTAACAGATTATGGATTTTAAGAAAAATAGCATTATCATTTGTAGTAGTCATTTTGAGTGTATGTTCACTTAGTGCACAGGCACAGAGCCAGTGCTCAAAGAAGTGTGATAGGCTCCAAATGAGCAGGTAGAGAAGCAGGGCAAGGCTTGTGATAAGCAGGCAGGTGCTGCTGTGATGATGAGGCTAAGGCTTGCAGGACAAGCAGGGTAAGGCTTGCGATAAGGCAGGTAAGGCTTGCGATAAGCAGGGTAAGGCTTGCGACAAGGCAAAGAAGGACTGCTAAGAAGGCACAGGCAGGTAGTTGCTGCAAGAAGCAGGCTCAGCCAAAGAAGTAGTAATAGTTTGTACTTGAAAATAGAAAGTCGTGTCGAAAGGCACGACTTTTTGTTGTTATCAGAACTTTATCGTACTTTTGTAGTAATAAACCACGGTGATAAGATGAGATAAGGAAATCTTCTACCTTTTTCTTATTGCGCTTGTGGACAAAAAGTCATAGCTATGAACGTAAAGATAGAACCTTCGTGGGAACAACAACTGAGAGGAGAGTTTGAGAAACCTTACTTCCAGCAGTTGGTTGAGCAGGTGAGACAAGAGTATGCACAGTTCCCTTGTTATCCTCCGGGAAAGTTGATTTTCAATGCCTTTTAACCTTTGTCCTTTTGACAAGGTGAGGGTTGTGATTATTGGGCAAGACCCTTATCACGAGCCTGATCAGGCGATGGGATTAAGCTTTTCCGTGCCTGATGGGGTACAGCTTCCACCTTCATTGCAGAATATCTATAAGGAGATTGCAGCAGATTTGGGTACACCTATCCGTCAGTCTGGCGACTTAACACGATGGGCAGAGCAAGGAGTTCTCTGCTGAATGCGACACTTACCGTTCGTGCACATGTTGCCAATAGTCATCAACGGTTAGGGTGGGGAACCTTTACCGATGCAGCTATCAAGGCACTAAGTGATGGTCGAGAGAACTTAGTCTTTATGCTTTGGGGCGGTTTCGCACGTAGTAAGAAGGCACTGATTGATCAGCAGCGACATTGTGTCATAGAGAGTGTACACCCTTCGCCACTCTCTGCTAATCGTGGTGGATGGTTTTGGGCAGCACTCAGTTCTCACGTTGTAACGCCTACCTGATTTCTTGTGGGGCGCAACCTATTGAGTGGTAATGATAATTAACAGCTATGGAATGGAATTTAGAAGAGTCGTGGTGTGAAAAGCTGAAAGGCGAAATGGATAAATCCGACTACAGGGAATTGGTTGATAAGGTGCAAAAGGAGTATGAGAAAGAGACTTGCTATCCGCCAGAAGATAAGATTTTCAATGCCTTAAATCTTTGTCCTTTTGATAAGGTAAAGGTTGTCATTATGGGGCAGGACCCTTATTTTAATCCTGGTCAGGCTATGGGACTGAGTTTTTCCGTGCCTGAAGGCGTACAGCTTCCGCCTTCATTGAAGACTCTCATAGGGGCACTTGGGATTAATCTCAATGGGATTAATCAGCCTTCGGGAGACCTTACACGCTGGGCTGAACAAGGTGTGTTGTTGTTGAATACGACATTGACTGTGCGTAAGGATAAACCTAACAGCCATCGGAAATACATGTGGTGGCGTTTTACAGATGCTGTAATCAAGGCTTTGGATGCTGAGCGTGAGCATATTGTCTTTATGTTATGGGGTAGTATCGCAAAGCGCAAGGAGCGATTAGTGCATACTGATAATGACAGGCACAAGGTGTTGAAGGCATTACACCCGTCACCTTTGGCTGTCCGCCGCAAAGGAGAATGGGATGGAAAAGAACATTTCACGTGCTGCAATAAGTATTTAGATAAGCATGGAATTGCACCTATCGACTGGATGGTAGTGAGTGAACAAGTTGACGAGTGAATAAGTTTATTAGTTTTCGAGTTGCTTACTTCAAAAAGAGTATAAGGTGTACTACCATAAGGGCGCTTATAGGGCTAAGATGGTTTGATTGCCTCAATTAAAAGCTTTTTAAAATCATGTCAGGAGGGAATTATTTATGCGTAAAGAAATATTTATTTTCACGAAAAATATTTTTCTCATGTATAATAAATATTTTTCTTCATGAAAATAATTTGGAAAGGAGTTCCGTTTTGAGTGAGAAGATGCTGTTGAGTGAACAGCAAAACATAGTTGAAAATGAAATAATTTAGCGTTAAGAAAGATGGGTAGTACGTATGATCATATATTTTATGGTGGTGATGTGCTTGTTTCACCAGACATAATCAATGTGAAGTTTTGCTGTGACCTCGATAAGTGTCATGGTCAATGCTGTATCGAAGGAGATGCTGGTGCACCTGTGACCTTGGACGAGACAATGGAGATAGAGAATGTCCTTGATACAGTTTGGGGTGATTTGTCAGCCTCTGGGCAAGCTGTTATAGATAAACAGGGTGTCGCTTACACCGATGAAGAAGGCGAATTGGTGACGAGTATCGTTGGCGGTAAGGACTGCGTCTTCACTTGTTATGAGAACGGATGTTGTCTTTGTGCGCTGGAACGTTCTTATCGTAATGGTAAGACAGGCTTCGTAAAACCTATTTCCTGTTCGTTGTATCCAATAAGAGTGAAAGACTTTGGAAATGGCACCTGTGGCATTAATTATCATCGTTGGCGCATCTGTGCTGATGCACGAAAAAAAGGAGAAGAACTGAATCTTCCCTTTATAAGTTTTTGAAGGAACCCCTTCATGCGAAGGTTTGGTAAGGAATGGTATGAGGAATTGTGTGAGGTAGCTCTCCAGTTAACAAGTGAACAAGTGAACAAGTTGACGAGTAGACAAGTTGAGGAGTTAACCAGTTGCTTGGTCAAGGGATAATTCTCTTTGCTGTATATCGGTATTAACTTGTTTACTCGTTTACTCGTCAACTTGTCAACTCTTTCTAAACTTCGAGGGACTCATGCCCACATGTTCCTTAAAGTATTTACCCAAAAAGCTCTGATTAGCGAAGTTTAGCTCATCAGCAATCTGCTTGATGCTCATCGTACTGTTTTCTAACATGACACGCACCACGTGTTACGTAGGAGATCAATCCAATCGCTTGGCGTGCGTCTGCTGACGATACGCACAGTCTCAGAGAGGTATTTTGACGTGATACACAGCTGTTGAGCATACCAGCTGACACGCTCTTTCTGTGCGATAGTTCTTTTTCCACTGCTTGTATGAAATCGCGGAAGATAACCTCAGCACGTGTCTGCATTTCGTCACCTACTTGTTGGAAGCGATAGATGATGTTACTCCTTATCGATGATTAATGCTTTTAGCATCGTCACCACCAACTCACTGACGGAAGCGGTGACCAACATCAGCAATCTTTTTCTTTGATATGTTCGATGTCGTTTTCTAATGCCTTGGTCTGATTGTCGTCAAGGTGGAAAACAGGGTGAGTTCTGCGAAAAGGAAGAGAGGAGATAGTTCGTGAATACCGCTAACAATATTTTGGAAGAAATTATAAGACATAATGAGTGCAATACCTTTGCAATCATCACGATAGCTTTGTAATCGGCAACAACCTGTTCTTCGCTGATAATAATGACGTCTCCTGCACTCACTTCATGCATCTTTGTGTCAACGGTATATTGTGCATGACCACTCGTACAGAGGGCTAAGAAGAGTGCTTTCATGCGAGAAGGACTGTTAGGTAATGGTACTTGTGATATCCTCAAAGAGAATAAGATCATTATCTATAGATTTTCCTTCTGGACATACTATTTTCGCTTGAGCTACATTAACTTCTAGAAGTCTTATCTGTTCATTTTTCCATTTGTTTAGAAGATGCAACATACTCATTTATTTCTTTCTTTTCGAAAAGCTTATGTGGGAAAAGAATAACATTAGTGGGCTTTAATTTATAATTGTTTATAATAGTTGAAAATTAGGAGAAAATGAAAAACTCCCTTTTCACACAAATGGTGAGAAAGGGAGTTTTTATCTCATCAGCTTTAGAAGCTATTTTAATTTGCTTTGATAAGCTTTATGCATCAATATTAGCGTAGGTAGCATTCTTCTCGATGAACTCACGACGTGGCTCAACATCGTCGCCCATCAGCATAGAGAAGATTTCATCTGCGTCAGCAGCATTCTCAATGTTACCTGCTTCAAGAGTCGTGTCTTTGGATCCATAGTTGTTTCCTCAAAAGCTGCTGGGATTCATTTCACCAAGACCTTTGTAGCGCTGAGTGTGGATAGTCTTACCATCCTCATTGCCATTCGCATACTTGTCGATGAAAGCCTGACGCTGCTGTTCAGTGTAGCAGTATTCGCTAACCTTCTTATATGTGCACTTATAGAGTGGTGGTGTAGCAATATACAAGTGTCCTTGCTCGATAACCTTTGGCATATAGCGATAGAAGAGCGTCATGATCAGTGTGTCGATGTGAGAACCATCGACATCGGCATCGGTCATGATGATAATCTTGTCATAGCGAAGTTTATCTGTGTTTCTGCCTCAAAGTCGCCCTCATCTTCAACACCGAAAGCGTACACCAATGAGACTGAATAATGTTCATTACAGACTCAGCCTCGAAGCACGATGGCATGCACCTTCTCACGTTCAGAATCTTACCACGGAGAGGAAGGATAGCCTGTGTGTAGCGGTCACGTCCCTGCTTAGCTGAACCACCGCAGAATCACCCTCGACGAGGAAGATTTCGCAATCCTTAGGGTCTTTTGTTAGAGCAGTCAGCCAACTTACCAGGCAACGCCACCACTCATCACGTTCTTACGCTGCTACGCTTTCACGTGCCTTGCGGGCTGCAACACGAGCTGTAGCAGCAAGAATAACCTTGTTACAAATCATCTTTGCCTCGTTAGGATGCTCCTCAAGGTAATCGGTCAATGCCTCACCAACAGCCTGCTGTACGGCACCAGAAACCTCACTATTACCGAGTTTGGTCTTTGTCTGACCCTCAAACTGTGGTTCTGCTACCTTGATAGAGATAACAGCTGTCAAGCCTTCGCGGAAGTCTTCACCAGCAATCTCAATCTTAGCTTTCTCCAACTGCTTAGAAATCTGTGGGTCATTGTCAGCGTATGTCTTCAATGTACGTGTCAATGCAGCACGGAATCCCTGCAAGTGCGTACCACCCTCGATGGTGTTGATATTGTTAACGTATGAGTGGATGTTCTCTGTATAATCAGTGTTGTACATCACAGCCACCTCGATAGGAATGTTCTGCTTCTCTGTCTTGAGATAGATAACATCATCGAAGAGGTGCTGACGATGGCGGTCAACGTATCGAACGAACTCCTTCAAACCATCCTTAGCATGGAAGACCTCAGTACGTGTCTTGCCTGTTTCAGGGTCTGGACGAAGGTCAGAAAGCGTAATCTTGATACCAGCATTCAGATAAGCCAACTCGCGCATACGACGTGCTACGATAGCCCATTGGTAAACTGTAGTGGTGAAAATCTCTGGGTCTGGCCAGAACTGCTGACGTGTACCAGTCTTATCAGTCTCACCAACAACCTTTACAGGATAGAGAGGCTTACCCTTCTCATACTCCTGCTGGTAGATTTTACCATCACGGAACACCTGTGACTTCATGTGTATAGAGAGTGCATTTACACAACTAACACCCACACCATGCAGACCACCACTGACTTTAGTAGAACCCTTGTCGAACTTACCACCAGCGTGGAGAACGGTCATAACAACCTCAAGGGCGCTCTTGTGAAGTTTTTCGTGCATGTCAACAGGGATACCACGACCATCATCCTCAACGGTAATGGAGTTGTCCTCGTTGATTGTAACCTCAATGTTCTGACAGTAGCCAGCCATTGCTTCGTCAATAGAGTTATCGACGGTCTCGTTAATCAAGTGGTGAAGTCCCTTTTCACTGATGTCACCAATGTACATAGCAGGACGCTTTCGTACTGCCTCCAAGCCTTCTAAGACCTGAATGTTACTGGCGGAGTAATTATTCTCGTTTTCTGGATTTTCTGCCATTTTCTTTCGATTGTTCTTATAGTATGCAAAGATACACTTTTTCCTTTATATTTGAAAATAAAAACCTGCAAAAACACAAAAGGGGCATATCAAATCGTGTGTTTTGAAGTGATATCTTTTATTGATTCTATTCTTTCGCCTCATAGCATAACAAATCGTTGTTAAAAATTGATAGAATTTGATAAACCTTTCCCAATCTATGTGTTCAGTATGTCTTGTCATGTGTTCTTTTACCAACAAGAATCTGCTCTAATGTTATTAACCTTTGACATAGGCTCCACACCATTTCAGATAATCATGGGCAGGGTTCTCGCTTACTATCAAATGAAGGTTTTATTGTTCTATAACAAGGTTCCGCAAGTTAGTGGATTGTTTTGCAAAACTTGACAATAAGAATAGCTGAATCGCTTTGTATAACAGTGTGTAAGGCATAATTTCCTTATAAATGAGGATTGTTCAAAAAGTCATTCTCCGTACCTTTGCGGCACAAAAACATTTAAATAAGTCGTCTTTATGCTAAACACATTGTTATGTACTTCCTTGCTATCGGAGGAATCGCCAAAGATGCTCCCTGATTCAATAGTGAGCAAAATGTCCTCATTGAATGAAGTTGTCGTAACAGACTTCAAGCAGAATAAGAGAAACCTTACTTCTGTTGCTGTATCAACCATTAACCTACAACAACTGCAGAACCAGTCAGATTGTCAACCTGAAGGAGCTGACGGCTGTGATGCCTAACTTCTATATGCCTGACTATGGTTCATACGCAAATACGCCCGTCTATATTCGTGGTATCGGAGCCAAGAGTAAGGGTTCTGCAGTGGGTTTCTATGTCGATGGCGTGCCTCATTTTGAGTCGTCAGCATTTAATATAGATCTCAGTGATATAGCTGGTGTGGATGTACTTTCGAGTACCACAAGGAACGTTGTATGGACGTAATACCATCGCTGGTATCATAAACGTTTACACGCATAATCCGCTTGATTATCAAAAGATGCGGATAAAGGTCGGCTATGGAAGGTACTAACGACTTTGTAGCGCAGGCTTCAAACTATACTCAAGATAAATGATCAGTTCGGTGTTTCAGTGCTCTTTCCTATCATCACAACGATGGTATGTTTACGAAATGAATTCTTAAATAAGAAGGCAGATAAGTTGAATGAGATTGAAGGACGTATCGGACTTTACTGGCGACCCACCACGAATTGGCTCATCCATCTTAACAATACGCTCAGTCATAGAAAGCAGAATGGTTATCCTTATGCACCTTATGATATTCAAAAACAGGAACTATCTCCAATCAGCTATAATCGCTCGAGTGTTTTCAAACGTCTTATCTTCGACAACATACCTTTAATGCCCGATATGAGAATAATAACGTTAGTTTCAATAGTCGACATCTTACCAATTTATCAAGTCACACCAGGGTATAGATCAAGACTTTACCCCAAAGGACTTGTTCTTTACTGATAATGACTATCATCAAAATATGTTTTCTCAAGAGCTGACCTTGAAGTCGAATGACAAGGGACGTTACCAATGGATTGTGGGTGTGTTTGTATGTTGCTCCATTCGAACCCATTCATCGGAACAAGCTATTTTTACGAAGGACTTCTCAACCCCTACATCCTATAAGAACCCTACTGCAAGCTTTGCCATCTATCATCAAAGTTCTTATAATATATGGAGAGGACTGTCCGCAACAGTTGGTCTGCGTTTTGATTACGAACACGCAAAGATAGATTATGAACAGCATAAGTTGACATTGACGACAGGGCAATAACACCTGTAAATAACTTTCGTTAGTACAGCGAGCTTCCGTCAGTTTACCCCTAAGTTCACGATTCAATACCTTACAAACAAAGACAATCTCTATTATGCAAGTTTCACTCGTGGCTATAAGCCGGGTGGATTTAACACCAGCTTTAAGACTGATGATGAGCGTGCATACGATCCAGAATACAGCTTGAACTATGAGGTTGGTGCAAGATTAAAGTTCTTGGATGGAAGATTGAGAGCCGAAGCTGACCTCTTCTACATTGACTGGCGACACATGCAAGCAATCTATACGGTTCCCAATGTAGGAAATTTAATTACAAATGCAGGTCATACGGATAGTAAGGGTTTCGAACTTTCTTTGGCTTATCATCCAGTGAAGAGTTTGCAGTTCAGTATGAATTATGGCTATACCCACGCTCGTTATCTAGAGTATAAGAAGAGTTCTAAAGAAGATTTCTCAGGGAATAGACTGCCAATGGTACCTAATCACACACTGTCAATAGACGGAACTTACACTGTTATGCAGGCAGGCTGGTTTGATAAGATTATTCTGAATACTGGTTTGACAGGCCTTGGTCGAATCTACTGGGCTGATGATAATATTGTTCGTCAGAACTTCGATGCAACGCTCAATGCTAAGGTTAGTCTTTAAAGGGTACGTGACATGGGATTTATGGGGAAAGAACCTCACCGAACCGACTATTTACCTATTGCTTTAAGATGTCAACGGGTAACTACGCAGAAAGGTAAACCGCTGTCTTTCGGTACTTTCCGTCAGTTTGACGTTCTAAAAAGCAACGTTTATAGGAATGAAAAATATTTATGCTGATACTAAATTTCAGGCTCAATAAGTTTAAACTCCCTGCAGCATAACATTGATTTTTAGCCTTCGTTATGTAACTCCTTCCTTCCTTTCTAACGTCCTTCTACGTTCGGATTGGATGTTAGATAGGGAGGTAGGAGGCTTTCTTTTATACATTCATCACATGTTTAAAAATATCTCATCAAAGAAGCTCAGCTTGGGTACGTTTTTCTGTCTATACATTGCACAGATGGTACCTTCATCCTTTCTCATGACAGCCTTACAGGTAATCATGCGAGAAGGACAATTTAGTCTTGCTACCATCGGGTTACTTAATCTTGTTCGGATTCCATGGACAATCAAGTTCCTATGGTCGCCCTTTGTCGATCGTCATTGTGTCACAGTAGGCGACTACAAACGGACGATAGTCACTACAGAACTCATTTATGCTATTGCGCTCTTGGCTACAGGACTTATCAACGTACACTCTGAGATAGTACTTGTCATCATTCTTGCTTTCATATCAATGTTGGCTTCAGCGACGCAAGACATAGCTACAGATGCACTGGCTATCCTTGCCTTTAAAAAGCACGATCATAGTATGCTTAATAGCATGCAGTCTATGGGAGCCTCGGTGGTAGTCATTGCTGGAGGAGTCTTGCTCATCTTACTTAAAAGCTATGGTTGGAATGTCGTAGTGCCCTGTTTGGCTTTGTTTGTTATTATGATGATAATCCCTTTGCTACTCAATCCTCATATCAAGATTGAGAATGAACAGGCAAGAGAACGTGCGAGGTGGACTGATATCTTTAGCTTCTTCTCGCGTAAAGAGATATGCACACAGATAGGGTTCTTACTGCTTTATTATATGGGAATCATTGGTATTCTCTCCATGATACGTCCTTACCTTGTTGATAAGGGCTATGGTATGAAGGAGATAGGCTTCCTTATGGGTGTTGTCGGAACAGCCGCCTCTTTCGTCATGGCGTGGTTCTCAGGAGTGCTCATACGTCGTATTGGCATCCATAAAGCTCGTATCATTATCGCTGGACTCATCATTCTTGCACCGCTCTATTTCCTTGCGATGACTTTTTACCAACTTTAATAAGACGGCTTTTTGTTTTTGGCATTATTTATATCCAAGCTTGTTACGGCTTGGCTACTGTTGTGCTTTATACTGCTTCAATGCAGCAAGTGCGTCCAGGTAGGGAAGGAACAGACTTTACGATACAGATTGTTATCAGTCATGTAAGCGGTCTGCTTGTCGCAGTGCTTGCAGGAATAGTAGCTCATCTCTTCACCTATCGTGGGCTGTATATAGCTGAGGTAATGGTCTCAATCGTCAGCTTCTTTTTATGTCCTCATAGCTTTTTAGACGGAGAAAGTAAGGGTTGTTAAACGTTACGGATGATGTCACGATTCCCATAGAGTTCACACTATTAAGAACGATTACTGCAAAGCACTATTTGTTCTTAAAGCTTTCCTCACAAATGAGGATTGTTTATTTTAAAGGTTATCCATACCTTTGTCATATAATTTATTTCGACGAATGGAAACAAGAACTGATTGATAAATACAATAAATCTGTACCTCGTTATACAAGTTATCCATTCGCTAATTTCTTCCGACCTTTTTGATGGTGAAGAGTATCTGAAAGATGTTGATGAAAAGTAACGAGGCAAGTGAGAAGAACTTATCTTTTTATTTTCACATGCCCTTCTGTCGCCGTCTTTGTCACTATTGTGGTTGTAACTCTTACCCAATGACCAAAGAGGGTCGTATTGAGGAGTATGTAAAATGCATTGCATAAGGAGATAGACCTTGTTGCAAAGCATCTAGATAAGCGCAGGCGTATATCACAGATTCACTATGGTGGTGGAAGCTCCCACAGCCATGCCTGTGCGTGTTCTAAAAGAATTGAATGAGCACCTGCTCGCTATTCCCTTTGATTGAAAAGCCCGAGATAGCCATAGAGTGTCATCCGGGTTATCTGACAGCAAAGGGATTGGCAGGGCTTATTGGATGCACGATTCAATCGTTTTCAGTCTGGGTGTACAAGACTTTAATGAGGAGGTGTTGAGACTTGTCAATCGCACTCCTTCTGAGTTACCCACTGAAGAGATTGTGGCTATTCTGCGTGGTGCAAGAGTCGGTATTAATATGGATTTCCTCTTTGGCTTACCCCTTCAGACATCGAGAAGCTTTCAAAAGACGATAGAACACGCTGTAACCATTCGTCCCCTGACCGCATTACAACGTTCAGTTATGGACACTGCCCATGGATATTTAAGCGGCAAATGATTCTTGAAAAAGGCGGGACTTCCGAGTACGGAGGAGAAGGCTTTGATGTTCAAAAGGCTAAAGATGTATGCATGAGGCAGGCTATCATAGTATCGGTTTGGACCATTTTGTCCTCCCGAATGACGAACTATCTGAAGCGCTTCAGTCACATCGCTTACATCGTAACTTCCAAGGTTATTGCACGACGTACAACCGGACAGGTATATGCTTTTGGTGTGACGGGCATTAGTCAGTTGGAGGGTGCGTATGCACAGAACACAAAGTCGATAGATAAGTATATTTCGGAGATTTCAGCCGGTACATTACCCATACGGAAGGGTTATCAGTTAACGCCTAACGAGCGGATTGCCCGTGAAGTGATTGAGCGTCTGATGTGTAACTATCATCTTGATTGGACGCATCTGGCAGAAGATTTATCAGTGTCAGTAAGCTGAGGTTAAGGGAGCAATCAACTTGACTTGGAACGGCTCAAAGGAGATGGAACGTGATGGTATTCTTCGTTTGACAGAAAAATACCTTGGAGATGACAGGGGAGGGTAACCCTTTGTATCGTACTGTAGCCGCTACGCTCGACCCTATGATGGTTGCTACAGATAAGAAATTCTCAAAACCTATATAAAAGTATCGCTCTATAGCTTTTTGTCATTGAAGAGTTAGTAGGGATTGCTTAAGAATATAACAATTATGGAACAACAAAGAAAAATAGTTGTCATTGGTGCTGGTCTCACTGGTCTCACTTGTGCTGCACTTCTGCGTCATAAAGGTATGGATGTCGTGGTTTTAGAAGCTGCCAATCGTATTGGTGGACTCATGCAAACGGAGGAAGTTGATGGTTTCGTCATGGAGCAAGGTCCGAGTACAGGTACGATTAAGTATCCAGAAGTAGCTGAACTCTTCGATATGTTAGGCAATAGCTGTACATTGGAGGTGGCACGTTCTTCTGCAAAGTGTCGTTTGATATGGAAGGACGGACGCTTTCATGCACTCCTTCTGGACTTTGGTCTGCTATCACAACTCCTCTCTTCACACTGAAAGATAAGTTCTGCATCCTTGGCGAGCCATGGCGTAAGAAGGGAATAGATCCTAACGAGAGTGTGGGAAGCCTTGCTGAACGACGCTTGGGACGGTCATTCGTTGATTATGCAGTTGACCCTTTCCTCTCTGGTGTGTATGCTGGTGATCCTTATCAACTACCAACTCGCCTTGCTTTGCCTAAACTCTACGACTTAGAACAGCGTTATGGAAGTTTTATTAAAGGGGCTGTGGCACTTGCAAACAACCAAAGACGGACAGGGAAAAGCGTGCAACGAAGGCTGTCTTCTCTACTCGTGGAGGTTTCCGTAGTCTTGTTTCTGCATTAGGGAGAGTTATAGGTGATGAGAGAATCCGAACGAATTGCAAAGAATTAAGTATAGAACCATTAGGAGATAAGTGGAAACTCTCTTGGGGTAAGAATACTATAATAGCTGAACAGGTTGTTACAACTTGTCCTGCCTATGCCTTACCTAAGTTGTTGAGCTTCTTACCTAAGGTTCAACTTGACGACTTAAGCAATCTTTATTATGCTCCAGTGATTGAGATTGGGGTGGGAATGAAGAATACGGGGGATGTACATTGGAATGCCTTTGGTGGATTAGTACCGTCTAAGGAAAAGCAGAATGTGTTGGGAATCCTTATGCCTTCCGCTTGTTTTCAGGGGCGTTCGCCTAAGGATGGAGCCAATTACGCATTCTTCATTGGTGGTGCTTGTCATCCTGAATATCTCAATAAGACGGATGAAGAACTGATAGAATTGGTTCATAGGTCCCTTCATACGATGTTGGGATATCCCAAAGGTACCCGAGCTGACGTCATTCGTATTTACAGACACAGACATGCTATTCCGCAATATATGTCCGAAACGGATGCTCGTCTTCGTACTATTGATGCCGTAGAACTTGCTTATCCCGGTTTACATATCATTGGTAATTTGAAAGATGGTATCGGTATGGGCGACAGAATCAAGCAGGCTGTGGATATGGCAGAGAAGATTTGTTCTAACGGTATCGTAAATATAAGCTATCTTACACGAATAAGTTTTAGTATCAATTTGCTGTCACTTTTAACAATTTGTTGACTCCTCTGTAAACCAATAAGTTAAGTCTTACAATGGGTGACAGCAGTGACAGCAAATTGATTTTTATCCTAATTGCTCAAGCAAAGGCACAACGTCAAACAAGTATATAATATACACAAAGCCATAACCCTCTTGGATTATGGCTCTATTATTCTTTTCAGCTATGACTGAAAAGTATTCTTTATCCCAAAGAAGCTACGTGCTTGCAAAGAGCTGATTTCAAGTTAGCTGCTTTGTTCTGGTGGATAATGTTGGTTTTAGCCAACTTGTCCAACATCTTCTGTACAACAGGGTAGAGCTTAACAGCCTCTTCCTTGTCTGTCATGTTACGCAACTTGCGAACAGCGTTACGCATAGTCTTTGCATAATATCTGTTGTGCAAGGTCCTAACCTTGTCCTGACGGATTCTCTTCAATGATGATTTGTGATTTGCCATCTTTGTTTTCTTCTTTTATTTTACTTGTAGTCCCTAGCAGAGTCGAACTGCTCTTTAGAGAATGAAAATCTCTCGTCCTAACCGATAGACGAAGGGACCATAGCTGATTTTGCGGGTGCAAAGGTAGCCCATTTATTTTAATCAACCAAACTTTTTGCTAATAAATTTTCGTAAGAGGCTGTATTTTTGTATTTTTGCATTGATTTTTATATGATTTTGAAGTCAAAAGCAATTGTATTGCGTTCTCTGAAGTTCGGTGATTCATCGCTAATAATTGATATGTTTACCGAGTTAGAGGGACGTATTTCTTTTATAACGCGCATTCCTAAGACGGCAAAAGGGAAGATTAAAAGCAGTATTTTTCAACCACTGACCTTGCTTTGATCTTGAATTTGACTTTCGTCCACGAACTTCTTTGCAGCGAATAAAAGATGTGCGTATCCTCTGTCCTTACGGATCCATACCCTTTGATCCTGTGAAATCGACAATCCTTCTCTTCCTTTCTGAATTTCTTTATTATGTTACTCGTGGGGAGCAACAGAATGCTCACCTATTTAATTATGTTAAAGCGAGTATGGAATGGCTAGATGAAGCTGAGCAAGGATATGCTAACTTTCATCTTGTCTTTATGATGCGATTAAGCCGGTTCGTTGGTTTCTTCCCCAATCTTGATACCTTTTCAAGAAGATGCTTGTTTTGACCTGCGCAATGCAACCTTTACAAGTCATGTGCCACTGCATTCGGATTACCTGTTACCTTTAGATGCTGCGCAGATAAACAAGCTGATTCGTATGGACTATGAGAATATGCACCTTCTTTTCGTCTTTTCTCGTCACGATCGTAATCGAATCTCTGACATCGTATTGCATTATTATCGAATCCATGTAACTGATATGCCTGAACTGAAAAGCTTTCATGTGTTGCGTGAGCTGTTTAGTTAATGAGCTTTATGATGATTGTTAGAGCGTTAATGCTGCTTCTAAAGTAATAGCATATTATACTTATAGATAGTCTTTATCGAAATTATTTTCATGAAAAATATTCTTCATGAAAAGAAATATTTATCTTCATGAAAATAATTTCTTTTTCATGATAATAATTCACGATTGGTATTTTGTTGCTTGTTTTTATTACTTTTGTGGACTTGAAGCATGAAAAGTCAAACTTAACCTATTATATAATATAAGTCTATGAAGTTAACAGAACAGCGCAGTAGTATGCTTCATGGTGTACTGCTGATTACTTTGTTTGCCTGTGCAGCGTTCTATATCGGTGATATGGGATGGGTGAAAGCACTTTTCGTTGAGTCCGATGGTCGTTGGTATTATCTTGGGTATGCTTTATGCCAATAGTCTTCGTAATAATCTTCCAGAGTCTTGGGTACCCAGTATTGCCTTCTGTGGAAAAACGTGTTTTGCGCTTTGGTATTATTCTTTATGGTTTCGTTTGACCTTTCAAGACGTGGTGGCTGTGGGTTTCCCAGCTATCATTGTGGATGCGATCATCGTTTGTGGAACGATTCTTTTGAGGTGTCTTTAGTGGGAGACTCTTGAAGATGGACCGAAGCATAGCCCTTTTGGCAGCTTGTGGAAGTGGTATCTGTGGAGCCGCAGCGGTGTTAGGTGTTGACGGAGCTATCCGTCCGAAGCCTTATAAGACAGCTGTAGGCGGTAGCGACGGTGAGTTATCTTCGGAACACTATTCATGTTCCTGTATCCTATTCTTTATCGCAGGTGTCTTTGATTTATCACCTGATGCAATGGGAATCTTTGCAGGGTTCTACGATTCATGAGGGTGGCTCATGTTGTTGGTGCAGGTAATGCATGGGAGCTGCTGTGAGCAATTCAGCGATTATCGTTAAGATGATTCGTGTGATGATGTTGGTACCCGTGTTATTGGTTATTGCCTTCTTTGTGGCAAAGAATGTTGATAGACGAGGTGAGGAAGCAGGAGGTAGTAGTAAGATAAATATTCCTTGGTTTGTATCCTCTTCCTTGTGGTCATCGGTTTTAACTCTTGAACTTACTTCCAAAAGAACTGGTTGACTTTATCAATACCTTCGACACCTTCCTTCTCACCATGGCTATGTCTGCACTTGGTGCTGAAACGAGTATTGATAAGTTTAAGAAAGCAGGTTTTAAGCCTTTCCTCTTGGCAGCAATCCTATGGTGTTGGCTAATCGGTGGAGGTTATTGCTATGCAAAAGTATTTGGTGCCAATGTTGGGTGTTAAGTTAGTGCTGGGTGTTAGGTGTTGAATTTTGGGTGATGATGATGTGTAAATGTTAGCTTGGTTGTTGGGTGTTGAATGTTAGGTGTTGATGAAATGCGCATCCGAGGGAACATGTTTGTGTTTGGGTGTTGGGTGTTTATTGTTAGGTGTTGATGAAGTGCGCATCTGAGGGAACATGTTTGTCTTTGTGTGTTTGCTTTGGATTGATTAATATTTAGGGACTATGTGAGGAGCGTATTTGTGGCGAGTTTACGATAGAGTACATAGATATAACATTGTAAATAAGATAGAATGAAAGAACTAATTAGTAAGGCGAAGTTAGGTAAGTTGCGTAATATCTTTTGGGTGCTATTGATAATGGGATGTTATGTTATCTATCTTTCATTTCTGGTGGTTTCATTTTATGATATTGGACTCTTTATTGTTGTTACGGTTGTGGCAGTCCTATATGATAAGTTAATAGCATCTAAGGGCTTTGATGCTATAGTCAATAACGCATGTATTTGTTGGACAGTAGTTGGCTCTCTGATGTTAAGGTCGTATTATCTGCCAGAAAAGATTTATAAGGTACCATTAAATGGCTTTTTCAACTCATAGAGTAGATCATATAGATTTAAGGGGAGAGCTTTTAAACGTCCTTTCTCACTTACTGACTATGACCTTTCAGATATTTGCAATCGTTATGATGTAGAACTGTATCTAAAAGAGCCACTTCCAACGGTCTATTATATTTCTGGAATCAGTCTTTGTAAGAAAGAAAACGTGTCTAAATAGAGAAGACTTGCCGTCTTCTATGAGTGTGTCGAAGGCTTAGCACATTATGTGCGGACGCTTAACACATGTGGTGCGGAGGCTTAAGAAGAATACATATAAGAGTAAAGAGATTTATAATAAGGCTTTCTTCTCTCCCAAGGGAAGAGGTTATTCTTCTTATAATGGAGATGGTTGATGAATAAAAAAGCTGAACTTCTTTCGAGTTCAGCCTTTTCTTATTTTTGATATAACTATTATACAAAGCTAATAACGCCTTCAACAGCGCCTTCGTTGCTTTCGTTTTCTTCATTATCTTGCTCAGGATTACTGATACGTTTGATGTCCTAATCATCTGCTTCGTACGCTTATAAGTAGGGGTGTTCTCAACAGCAAGGATGACATCCTCATTGTCGAGTTCATCTGCAGTAAAGCGATAGATGTGTGGACGATGCTTGTATTGTGAGTTGTTATTGTCTTTGTAGAAACGGTCACGACGGTCACGACGCTCTGCAGCCTTCTCCTCTTCCTCTGCCTTGCGTGCTGCATCTTCCTGTGTCGCTTCTTAATATGGCTACCCATACCGTCAACATCCTCAATGCCAAAGCCCGTTGCAAGGATAGTAACCTAACCTTCTTGTCGAGTTCAGGGTCAATAGCAAGTCCCCATTTTCAACTCGAAGTCTGCGCTGAAGTGGTTCATGAACTCTGTTACATCGCCCATTTCCTCCATTGTCAGACCAGGGTTGTCCTTGTCGTCAGTGTTGAAGTTGATAGAGACAGAATCTTCTTTGACTTATAGACATCGTTGTCGTTGAGCAATGGTGAGTTGAGTGCATCCTCAATAGCCTGCTTCACACGACCTTCACCCTCACCATAACCAGTGACATGATAGCTACGCCACCATCTTTGAGGACCGTCTTAACATCGTTGAAGTCGAGGTTCATAATACCATGAACGGTGATAATCTCTGCAATACTCTTGGCAGCCACACTCAGTGTGTCGTCAGCCTTGCGGAAACCATTGAGCAAACTCAGTTCAGGATAAATCTCGCGGAGACGTTCGTTGTTGATAACGAGCAGCGCATCGACGTGTTTTGCCATCTCTTCAACGCCATCCAACGCCTGATCTATCTTCTTAGCTCCCTCGAAAACGGAATGGAATTGTAACAATACCCACTGTGAGGATGCCAAGCTCTTTACTGACACGTGCGATGACAGGTGCTGCACCAGTACCCGTACCACCACCCATACCAGCGGTGATAAATGCCATCTTCGTACCATCGTTGAGCATACGCTTGATATCCTCGCTGGTCTCTTCTGCAGCCTGACGTGCACGTTCAGGACGGTTTCCAGCACCTAATCCTTCTTTACCCAATTGCAGATGAACAGGGAACAGGAGAGTCGTTGAGTGCTTGTGCATCCGTGTTGCAGAGTACGAAGGTCACATCGTGGATACCCTTCTTTGTACATGTGGTTTACGGCGTTTACCACCACCACCGACATCAATAACTTTGATGATGCTATCAGCAACATCGCCATCACCGAAGTCTAATATATCCATTTTATTATTGTTGTCTGCCATAACAGTTAGTTGTCTATGTTAATTTCTATGTTTCTTTTTATGCGCAAAAATGATGGATGATTATTCTTCATCTTCAGAAATTATTGTTTTTCCAAAATCTTTGAGTTTACGTAGAACTTTGTTCCATAAACTATTACGACGTTTCTCCTTCACGTTCGCGCTCTCTTGCTTCCTCTTCTTCACGCTGTTTGCGCTCCTCTTCTTCACGCTTACGACGTTCAGCTTCAGCTTTCTTCTTCTCTTCAGGTGTTGGAACAATGCCTTGTCCCTGTCTTGTGTTTGACGTAGGAGTATAAGGTTGCTCGATAGGCGTAGCTACAGCAATATCATCATTGTTGAAGAGTTATTCTGGGCAGGGTTGTACTACTGGACCAGCACAATTCATATCACCTTTAGCCAGCAAGCCGAGGATAGTGTTCATTTCGCCATTCTTTGCAGTGATATCAGCATTGCTAGAAGAGATAGTAGTGTAACAAAGTCTGCCTTATGAATCTTGTCGATATGTGGTGTTACGAATACAGCGTTCAATGTTCTTCAGGTTCATGCCGCCACCTGTGAGAATGATTCCACCAAGAAGTTTATCAGCATAATCAGATGGTACCTGATACCATACATTTTCAACAATCATTAATACGTGCCTCAACGATTTCAATGAACTTACGACTGTCAACGGTGCGTTCTGCATCAATAGAGTACTTCATTGTATTATCGATGTCGTTGTTCTCTGTGAATGCAGAGCCATATTTGAGTTTCATCGCCTCTGCATCCTTCTCTTCCATCTGCAAAACTAGCAATATCTTTTTGTAATATTGTTACCACCCAATGGGATGACAGCCAAGTGACGGAGGACATTCTTGTAATATACAGAGACGGTCGTAGTATCAGCACCGAAGTCAACTAATACACAACCACCACGCTTTTTCAGCTTCGCTCAATACGGCATCAGCCAAAAGCCAATGGTGCAAGGTACATCTCAGCTATAGCGATACCAGACTTCTCAAAGCAGTTGTTGAGGTTCTCATAAAAAGCCTTACGCCATAAAATGTTGAGGAAGTTGCCCTCAAGACGAGAAGCTTTGATACCTACAGGGTCAAGAGAGAATTGGTTGTCAACCTTATATTCCTGTGTGATAGCATCTAGAATCTCCAGATCTGGGTAAGTCATATTGCGGTTGGCATCCATTAACTCATTAATCATCTCTGAGGTAATGATGGTATCAGTAGGTAAATCCTTTACGATAACGTTGCGAACGCTACGTATAGACTGTCCTCCAACGCCTACATAGACTTGAGCAATCTCAAACTTCAGTTGTTTCCTTAGTTTGTTGATGATACTCGTGAGGCACTGTCCAGTCTTATCGATGTTATAAACTACACCCTTGCGAATACACTGTGTGGCGTCTTCCTTTACAACGGATAGCACGGTGATACTGCCGTCAAGATTCTTTTTGCCAGCGATTCCCGTAATCTTTGATGAGCCTAATTCAATGGCTACTATGAACTCTGCCATATTCGTTAAGTATTATGTTCCTTATTTTTATTCTCTAAATTGATTCTTGCTTATTCAGTAAGCCCTGCTGTGGCATCTTCTTGATGTTTAACTTCCTTTCGGGCTTTTTCTCTTTCCTCCTCCTCTGTGCGTTGTATTTCTTCTGCTTGTTCTGACTTTGGTTGTTTCAGCAGTGCTTCTTCCTCTGCCTTTTCAGTTTTTTCATCGCGTTTCCTACAGATGATTTGGTTATCGAATTCTAGGTCGATGTAAGAGTATTTGTTCCATCCAGCTTGTGAAAGACCATATCGATAGAATTTCTCTAAGCGTGATAACTTCTTTGTCACGAAGATGTTGATATCATGTTTCCGCTTCCATGGTCCATTATTCCTTGGAAGATAACCCATGAAGATAATCTGATTACCAATGCGAGGAACAAGTTCAATACCTCTGTCTGGTAAGACGTTAATCTGTTCTATTTGGTTCAGCCATAGCGGTGATGCGCTGATAGCCTTAGCCAGCGGACAATGTAAAGGCGTGCGAAGTTGTTGTCTATATTGCCTGTTGCGATGATTAAATCACTCGTATATTTCGAGTTAGGGAGTATGCCTCCGTTGTCATCAAGATAGTAGTCAGCTCCGTTATTACTCTTGATGCGGATAATCGGCATTCGTTGAGTAATATAGATGTTGATATGCCCATCTTTTGTTTTGTAACACTCAGCGGTATTGACAAATGGTCCCACTTTAAGTGCCTCCTCAATTTTACGAGGATTGATATCAGAAATCTTTTTATTGAGAGGGTAGAGATGAGCTTTCTTTAAGATCTGTTTGATTTCGGTTGCAGTAAGGAAGCCTGCATTATTAGAATCAGATATATTGATGTTCACTTGGGTGCATAACAATTTACTCTCATCTGGCTTGTTCCAAGAGGTAACAGCTATGATGAGATAAATAGCCAGCACGATATCCAGCGCAGTGATAATTATCTTTTTCCACTTAATGTGCATATCTTCTTCTTTTCGCTTTTCTTACTGCTTACTTTTTTATTAAGTATCTCAGCAATCTCTGGTACGTAGTTGTCGAGGTTCCCAGCACCCAATACGACAAGTACATCAAAGTCTCTTGATTTAACAAAGTCGAGTACATCGTCTTTTTTAATCATCTGCTTCTCAACGTCCGCATGGAGGTTGTCGTAGATGAGTGAGCTTGTTACGCCAGGGATAGGCTCCTCACGGGCAGGATAAATCTCTGTTAACACCACCTCATCAAAAATGACTTAGTGCATCAGCGAACTCTTTGTAGAAGTCGCGTGTTCGTGTGTAGAGGTGTGGTTTGGAAGATTGCTGTAACCTTTCTGTCTGCATAGAGTTCTTATAAGACTCTTTTGCACTCTGCAGAATCTCTTTAGGATGATGTGCATAGTCGAGAGGAATACATGACGATCGTTTTTAATCTTGAAGTCGAAACGGCGGTCAACACCTTTGTAGGTCTTCATGCCATTGCGAGCTCTTCACCGTGCAGCCATTAAGTTGTGCCATAGCCATCGCCGAGATTCCGTTCTCAATGTTGATAGGGATAGGTTGTCCAAGCTCCACATCCTTAATGTTTTCGATAGGAGAAATGAAATCGAAGATAATCGTTCCGTTTTCAATACGTACATTCTCTGCATGGAAGTCACCTTCATCACGGCTATACTCGTAGATGCTAACACCCTCCTGTACGTTAGGCTTCATCTCAAGACCTTTACGAATAATGAGTGCGCACCCGGTTTAATGAGTTCTGTATAGTGACGGAAACTCTCAAGGTATGCCTCTTTAGTACCATAGATATCCAAATGATCCAGGGGTCAGTAGAGGTGATAACGCTCATCCAAGGACGCAACCAGTGGAAAGAACGATCAAACTCATCAGCTTCAATCACAACATAGTCGCTGTGGTCAGAAAGGATGTAGTTTGTGCCATAGTTTTTAGAGATACCTCAAGGAAGGCATTACAATCTAAATGGCTCTGATGCATAAGATGTGCGCACATAGTGGAAGTTGTTGTTTTTCCGTGTGTTCCTGCGAAGCAAAGACCCTTATGTGTGCGGGTGAGTGTACCGAGAACTTGTGCACGTTTCTGAATCTCAAATCCATTCTCTTTGAAATAAACCAGTTCTGCATGGTCAGAAGGGATCGCAGGGGTATAGACAACTAGTGTGAAGGATGGCTCTTTACATGCGTCAGGAATAAAGTTGAACATTCTCCTCATAGTGAATATCCATTCCTTCTTTCTCCAATGTATGAGTAAGTTCAGATGGTGTCTTATCGTAACCTGCTACTATCAATCCTTTATGGAGAAAATAGCGAGCAATAGCACTCATCCCGATGCCACCTGCACCTACGAAGTAAACTGATTTAATATCTTTTGAGTTCCATGTGTTATATATTCTTTTCTTTCTATATATTTTGCGAGCAGACTTCCGTTCTTCTGCTGTTATCTTGACTTCTTCTTGTTGTAAGGAGGACTTAAGCTCTGATGAGTTTAATAACCTCATCGGCAATGATTTCAGCAGAATTCTTCAGTCCCATCTTCTTTACATTCTCGCTTAAACTCTCCAGTTTCTTGTCATTATTGATAGTTTTCAAGGGCAAGTTTTATCAAAGTGCCAGGAGCGTCAACATCCTTTACGCAGAGTGCAGCATCCTTGTTGACAAGAGCCATAGCGTTCTTCGTCTGATGGTCTTCCATGCACATTAGGGACTTGGTACCAAGATGACCGGTTTACCAATAAGCTGGAATTCACTGATTGAACTTGCACCTGCGACTGATAACGAGGTCAGCTGCCTTATAAGCTGCTCCCATATCGCTGATAAAGTCCATTATCTTTAAGGTTGGAAGTTCCTTCCCTTTCATGGAATCCAAAAATCTGTTGATGATAGAATTTACCTGTCTGCCAAATGAATTGAACATCAGAATCTTTAATCAGGTCGAGGTGTTCTATGACAGAGCGATTGATAGTTCTTGCTCCAAGACTACCACCGACGAGAAGAATTGTCTTCCTGTTAGGGATCCAAACCGAAGCTCTCACGTGCCGCTTCAATAGAGAGTGGGGTAGAAAGTACGTTCTGGCGAACAGGGTTACCCGTCATGATAATCTTGTCAGCTGGGAAGAAACGTTCCATACCTTCGTAAGCAACGCAAATCTTCTTCACACGCTTTGATAAGAGTTTATTAGTGACACCAACATAAAATTCTGCTCCTGGATAAGACATGGGATACCCATCTTCGCACACTCATAGAGCGTTGCACCACTAGCATAACCACCGACACCCACAGCAACCTGTGGTTTGAAGTCTTTAATTATCTGGCGTGCCATACGAAGACTCTTCCAGAGTTTATAAAGGACTTCTATATTTTTAATTTATTAGCACGGTCGAAACCTTTGATAGGTAGGTACTTTTATCTCATAACCAGCAGCTGGTACACGTTGCATTTCCATACGTCCGTCAGCACCAACAAAGAGAATCTTTGCTTCTGGGTGCTTTGCTTTGATGGCATTGGCTATTGATACTGCAGGAAGATGTGTCCTCCCGTACCGCCACCACTGATGATAATTCTTAATTCCTTGTCCATTTGCATCTTCTTTATAACCTACAAAGGTAATCATGTCTTCTTTCAACTTTCAGCTTCCTTTTTGTTCTTGTCTGTAAATTAGACTGTTACGTGTGAAAGTTTCTCCGAAGGTATCTTGTCTTCTTTCTTTTCTTAGCTGAACGACTTACGCTGAGTATTACGCCTATATAGATGCAATTGATGATGGTTGAGGTGCCACCCTTACTGATAAGAGGTAGAGGCTGTCCTGTAACAGGAGCCAAGCCAACGGCTACTAACATATTGAACAGAGCCTGTGTAACCAATAGGAAGGCAATGCCCATAGCAAGGAATACGGGAAGGAGTTCTCGCACCGATTAGCTATGATTCCTGTTCTGAAAAGAAGGATGATATATAGAAGTGCCACAAAGATGGCTCCTTCGATGCCCCCTTCTTCAATGATAATCGCATAGATAAAGTCGGAGAAGGCTTGCGACAGGGAAGTCTCGTTCGTTAGAGTTACCTGGTCCTTTACCGAAGACATCTGATGAAGCAATGGCAATGTTAGCATGTGCCACCTGTGCATCTTTATCCAAGTCGTAGTCCTTCGGAGCTACGTGTTCGTTGTTGAAGAATTTTTGATTCGCGCCTTCCATGTGTCAGCACGGTGTAGTGTTTTACCGATGAACCCTGGTGACTCTTCTTCCTGTTGTACAGACACGGTTTGTTCTGTAAGTTTTTGTTTGGCGGTTAGCTCATCTTCTGCTTTCTTGTCATCACCCACCAACATAACTGCGGATAAAGGCTAAAACAACACCCAAGACAATGCAGCCTACCAAACGCCCTAATTGGTTCAGTGGAACTCTACCAACAAACATCATCAAAAATAACCGTCAGCCCGATGAGCATGGCTGTGGAAAAGGTTCTCAAATAGAATTAATATAATCATAATTCCTGAAAGAATCAGGATGTATTTGAAAGCTTTTCGGTCTGCTCCATGTTCTGTTTGCATCGCACTCAGTATTTGTGCAATTGCTAAAACCAATGCTCCTTTTCCCTAACTCAGAAGGTTGGAACTGAATACCCGCAAAAACTTATCCATCGGCTTGCTCCATTTGTACTCTGTCCTGCCACAAGTACCCAAATAAGCATTAAAAACGACATTCCAAGGATGATTGGCGTGACAAGTTTGAAGTATCGGCATTTAATGTTCAGTACAACGACCATCAAAAGCTATTCCTACAATAAGGATGCTACAATGGTAGATGATAGGACTCAATAGTTTCCTCCATTGTATGACAGTGAACTTGAGTAAGAATATACCTCAACGATACTGATGATACATAGGAAGAAAAAGATCATCCATATTACCTTGTCGCCTTTGAATATGTTGCTGAGAGATTTATTCTTCATTGTTTCTTTTTACTTTATTGGCTTTAGTTTGCCCCAATTGGGCTAATAAGCCTTATTGGACTCGTTGGTCCATTATTCTTTTCCTATAAAGCCCCTTACATGGCTCTTGAATTGCTCACCACGATCTTCCATATTTTGAGAGAGATCAAAGTAGCGCAACATGGACTTAATAGAACTGTATCCCTGGCTTTGCCATTTCAGCTCAAGCTGCAACACAATCCTTCATAGAGTGAGTGTCGCGAACTGGGATGCCTAGGTTGTCGAAGTTATCATGGAGTTTCTTGTTGTCAGCTCCTAGATAAACAATACCCCTACACTTCTTTTTCACGAGGGTCTTTAATGCAATTGTAGTCATTACCCTTGTCTTTACCTCCGATGATGAGAATGGTTGGAGTACGCATACTTTTCCAACGCATACCAGCAGGCGTCACATTCAGTGGCTTTTGAGTCGTTGATGTATTGTACACCGGCAACTTTACATACCTTCTCAAGTCTGTGTTCAACACCAGGGAAGTCGCTTAGACTCTTGCGGATATTTTCTTTCTTAATACCGCTGATGTTTGAGGCGATACCAGCTGCCAAGGAGTTGTAGATATTATGACGACCTGTCAGTGAGAGGTCTTCCTGCTCCATGTTGAATGGTTCAGGTTGTTCTATCGTGTACTCTCCTTCTTCTATGTAGCCAATACTGCCTTTCTCCTTCAGTTCGGAGAATGGATAGCATCAGCATGTACGTCAAACTTCTCAAGTTCTTTTCTTGATGACAGGGTCATCATTCCAATAGATGAAACTATCGTCCTTCGTTTGATTTTTGAATGATACGCATCTTTGCATCTGCGTAGTTCTCAAACTTAAAGTCATAGCGATCCAAATGGTCAGGAGTGATATTGAGAAGGATGGCAATGTTGGCACGGAAGTCATACATGTTATCAATTGAAAACTACTGAGTTCAATGATATAATACTCATGTGGATCCTCTGCTACTTGCAGGGCAAGACTGTTTCCTATATTTCCAGCTAATCCAGCATCGTAACCTGCGTCTTTGAGATATGATAGATGAGACTCGTTGTGGTTGTTTTACCATTACTACCAGTGATACATATCATCTTGGAATGGGTATATCGACCAGCAATTCAATTTCACTGATGATATGCGTTCCCTGTGCAATGAGTTTCTGAACCATTGGTGCTTCTTTTGGAATACCAGGACTCTTGATAACTTCGTCAGCATTAAGAGTCTTCTCCTCTGTATGCTGACCTTCTTCCCATTCAATACCACGTTCATCAAGCATCTTCTTATACTTGTCCTTAATGGCTGACATGTCTGATACAAAAACATCAAAGCCTTCTGCCAATACTACTGCACCAGCACCACTCTCGCCAGCTCCAAGTATTACTATTCTTTTCATATCTTTTTTTCTTTCCTAACTCTTGTTTGTAAAATGTTCTAGGCTATTGAATCATTTTTCATTTATCTTGCCTGTGGACCACCATTCTAGTAGGTAATGCCTCAACTGAATTGTGCTCATCATGAACACCAATGGTGTATATGTCCCGCACGCTTAGTGTTAAGCCCCCGCACGATTATTGTTTATCTTATCTTTAGCGTGATGATAGTCATTGCTGCGAGGATGATGGTCACGATGATGAATCGTAAGGTAATCTTACTCTCATGCACTGCGCTATGTGGCTTCTTCAACAGGTACTTACATTCAGGGTCAAGTTGATTATCCTGTGTACGGAAGTTATCGTGTATTGGTGTTCGCTTGAAGATGCGCTGCTTAACACCTTTACGCTTTCCTAACTTATAATACCACACCTGAACGATAACGCTTAAGCTCTCAACAAAGAATACGCCACAGAGGATAGGAAGCATCAACTCTTTGTGAATAATGATAGCACCTACTGCAATGATACCTCCGATAGTAAGACTTCCCGTGTCGCCCATGAACACTTGTGCAGGATAAGCATTGTACCAGAGAAGCCTATCAATGCTCCAATGAATGCCATGAAGAACACAACTAACTCTTCCGAACCTGGTATGTACATAATGTTAAGATAGGCTGCGTATTGTATATGGCTACTTACATATGCCAATATACCCAAGACGACACCTATAATAGCGGAATTGCCAGCACACATACCATCCATTCCATCGTTTAGGTTAGCACCATTCGATACAGCCGTAACAACGAAGATTGTCATAGAACAAACAGAATCCAGCCACCAGCAGTCTTGTACTTACCCAAGAAGCCTACAAGCTCAGAATAATCAAGATTATGTGATTTAACAAAAGGTATTGTCGTCTTCAATGTCTTTTCAGCTTTAGTCTCATGTTTGATGACAACCTCTTGCCCGTTCTTGTTTGCTACTTCAAGATTCATATTGGCTTTAACGTCAGGCGAAGCCCATAGAACAATTCCTACGATAAGACCAATGGTAACTTGTCCGATAATCTTGTATTTACCTTTCAGTCCTTCCTTGTCATGTCTGAAAATCTTAATGAAGTCATCCATTCCACCAAGGAATCCAAGCCAAATGGTTGTTACAATCATTAGCAGCAGGTAAATGTTACGTAATCTGCCTAACAAGACGACAGGAATCAAGAGGGCTATAATGATGATGATACCACCCATTGATGGTACACCAACCTTCTTGACACCGAATGGGTCAATCTCTGCATCACGCTGTACCTCTGTGATTTGTTTTTCTTGAGGTATTTGATAAATCTCTCCAAACCAAGCCAGGATAATCAGTGCCAATATCATTGCTAAGATAGAACGGAAAACTGATGTAACCCCAAAGGTGGGATCCGCTGATGCCGAATTGATCAAAGCCAACGGAGAGATATAGTATAACATGTCGTTTTTATATTGTTCTTACTATGGAGATTATGTGTCTATTTGTTATATCGTTTTACTTTATACCAAAGATTTCTACGAATCACCCTCCTTGGTCATCGAAGTGATGTTTTACCATTTATCTCTTGGTAATTTTCATGTCCTTTACCAGCAACAAGGATTACGTCACTCTTCTGCGCCATCATGATTGCAGTGCGTATGGCTTCTTTTGCGATCTGTAATTGTGAGAACCTTCTTACGCTGTGTCGTGTCGAGTCCTGCAAGCATATCGTCTATGATACCCTATGGCTCTTCATCTCAGGGTTGTCACTTGTAAGGATGACAGTGTCACTTTGTTTAACAGCTTCCTGTGCCATCAAAGGACGCTTTCCCTTGTCGCGATGTCCGCCAGCACCACAAACAGTGATGACGACCACCCTATTGTCCAGTACGTCGTGAATAGCATGAGAACATTCTCTAATGCGTCAGGTGTATGGGCATAATCAACGATGGCTGTATAACCTTCTGGCGACTGGATTGGCTCTAATCGTCCGTTGACACTCTTCAGTGTACTCATTGCTATCAGAATATCTTCAGGCTTCTTACCTAACATGATGGCAGCACCATATACTGCTAGCAGATTGCTCACATTGAACTTACCAATAAACTGTACACAACCTCTTTGCCATCAATCTCAAGATACATTCCTTCAAAGTGGCACTCCAAGATCTTTGCGCGGAAATCAGCCATGCGCTTGATAGAGTAGGTCTTGATGGTTGCCTTTGTACTTTTGAACCATGAACATACCATTCTTGTCATCGAGGTTGGTGATGGCAAAAGCCTGCTTAGTCAGGTCATCGAAGGAAACATCTTTTAGCATTACGATAGTTCTCGAAGGTTTTTGTGATAGTCGAGGTGGTCACGTGTAAGATTAGTAAAGATAGCACCGGCAAACTCTAATCCACCAATACGATGCTGATGGATGGCATGGCTAGAGCATTCCATAAAGGCATAATCGCAGCCAGCTTTTACCATATCGGCAAGGAGTTTATTAAGCTCTATTGGATCTGGAGTTGTATGGCTAGCAGGCACTTCCTCGTCATTAATATAGTTGCAAACAGTAGAGAGTAAGCTCTACTTTATGACCAAACTCACGAAACATTCTATATAATAAGGTGGCAACAGTTGTTTTTACCATTTGTTCCCGTTACACCAACAAGCTTTTAGTTTGCGTGATGGTTCGCCATAGAACATTGTAGCAACCCTCCAGCTTCTTCTTCAGTAGATGCTACCTGAACGTATGTTACCTTATCATTAAGTGCCTCTGGCATATCTTCTAATAAAATCGCTACAGCGCCAGATTCAATTGCTTTATTGATGAACTTATGTCCATCTACCTGTGTTCCTTTCATTGCGATGAACAGATAGCACTTTCAATCTTGCGACTATCAATGTTCACATCCTTGATTTCAACGTCTAGTTGCCTTGGCAAGCAATAGTCTTGACGTTTTAAGTAATTCGCTTAACTTCATATCCTCGTTTTTATTCTTTTTCTTTATTGATGTATTAGAGAGTTTATATATATCAAAAGTGAAGGATTATCCGAATCAGAGTTCACACTTCATTCCTTTCTTAATCTTTTTCGCCTGGTGCAACGCTCTGTTGTATGACACGTCCTCTGCCTATGAGTATTACTTTGATACCATGCTTCTCCATTAAGTAAAACAGCGTCACGTGCTCCCATTCCGTGGACATCAGGTACAATGTTTGCTTTTGGTACTTGTTCTTTTTGGAAAGTTATCGACTTTCCTTTCTCTAACGTCCTTCCCCATGCAGGGTTGCCGAAAGGATAGGCACCATTCCATCCATTTGTAATATTGAAGCCGAGTGCATTAAGCACTAGTCTGTAGCAAGTAGGTTACCCGTCTTTGCGCTGGGGATAGTATTGGATGAAGAATCACGTGCATCCGTTACGTTCAGCTTCAGACTCTGAGCTATGATACCTTCTGCAATGTGATGGAATACAACACCACTCATACCACCTCTGACGCTGGTAAAACCGGTCTTCTGTATGCAAACAATACAAAGAGTAACGTGGCTTGTCTGCAGGGAAGAAGCCTGCAAAGCTAAGGAGATAGTTCGTTCCTCCACTCTTATAACCCAAAGCTCCTTTTTGACATCTGTGCAGTACCCGTCTTTCCCGCTACAAGGAACTTGTCAGAACCAGCCTTCTTGCCAAGTCCTTCAGATACCACCTCGGTCAGAATACGTGTGATTTCCTTTATGGTACTCTCTTTAGCAATGCGCTCCTTGATAACCTGTGGAGGATTGTTATAGATGACTTTTCCATTCTTGATTATCTGCTTCACAAAGCGTGGACGCATCATCTTACCTCCATTGGCGATGGCATTATAGAAAGCGAGGGTTGATATCGGCGGTATCTGTGTTTCGTAACCAATACTCATCCATGGGAGAGCTGTAGCACTCCAGTTCACATATTGTCCGCGACTATTCTTACGTGGCATACGTATCTTTGCAGGTGAATAGCCAACGATAGGGATGCGTAAGTCAGCTGCAAAGCCCCAAATCGTACTATTCCTGTACAAATTTCTCAGGGTTATTATGATAATGAATGTCAATGATGCGGCTGACACCAATATTTGAACTGTACTTTAAAGTCCATGGTAGCGTTAAGGTACCATATCCACCACGTGTCCAGTTATGGTCCTTCATGTCTCGCCCATACATGTTCCATACGCCACTACTTGTTTGAACTGTGTACATTGTGTCAACGACTCCATCATCGAGGGCAGTCATGATTGAAGCAGTCTTGAAGACAGAACCTGGTTCTAATAAGTCGCTTACAGCATGATTCTTCACCTCTCTATATTCACCATCACTACATTTGTCTAAGTTGACAATAGGCACTTCACATCGCCTGTAGCAACTTCCATCACGATGGCAACACTCGACGTTACCATTGACATTAGGGTCTTTCAGTTCGTCTAGAGGGCACGTTCGGCTAAGTCTTGCATACTAACATCGATGGTTGTCACGATGTCGGCACCATCGATAGGCGGTGTGTCTGTGATATCCAAGAACTTGTTACGTACCTTACGACGGTGTATAATACCATTTGTACCACGAAGGATTGAGTCGTAAGATAGCTCGAGTCCACAACGTGCAGTATCCTTTGCACCGAACATATCGCCAATCGTACGTTGAGCCAGTGACCCGAATGGGCGGCGGCGTGCATTAAACTCATCCCAGTGGAATCCACTTTTATATTTAGAAAGGTGGAAAAATAGGAAGACTCTGTATTTCCTTGAATGTGTTATAGTCAATACGATCGTTCCATATAGCCCAGTGCTTACTTCCCTTATGATAACCTTCCATCAGATGCTGTTTTGAAATATGCTGCTGACTTCTCTGGAAAGATGTTGTTTAAGCCTTTTGCTGATATAGTTGATGCTATCAATAAAAGCGGTGTCATTCCTGCTTCCTTGAGAGCATTGAAGTCCATATATACTTTAAATTCGGGTATGAGCTTGCCATGAGTTGCCCGTTACAACTAAGAATGTTACCTCTGGTTGGTTTTACAGTGACACTATCCTTCTTTTGAGAAGCGGCAACTTCCAACCAGTAAGCTCTACCTGCAGTCATGGTATAGATAGTCTTACCACGACAGCTCAGCAATAATCGACATGATGATTGCTATAACACTGTAACGGGCATTATTTTACTATTATCAAACTTACTCATTTCCTATTTCTCAGGTATATCTATAATATAAGGTGGACGATCTGACATCTTTAGTACACTGTCTTTTCTTGTTTTCAATATTTCAAGAATATGGCTCTCACGTGTCTTCTCGGTGAGTTGACTGCTACTTGATAGTGCACGATATTTGGCGTCTTCCAATTCTTTATTTAGCTTATCTATTTCAATGAGGTACTTCTGTACGCTGTACCTGTTTGATATATAGACGATTGTGAATAATACGATGGTAATAATCAACCAAAATATTAGCGGCGAAAGAAACGCGCAGAGAATGTCGCCACCGAGAATCTTTCTTAGAGTGAAGTTGGATGATTGTGGTTGCTCATCTTCGCGGGCTTGTTCCTCGATGGCTGCTTTAATCTTTTTCAACTTCTGCCTCTTCTTCTATTCTCTTTCTTTCTTCCTCCGTTAGTGGTGTCGCTGCTTTGTCATTAGCAGTTGGTAGTGGCTTTTCTTCTACCGCCTCAGTCGCTATGAGTTGTTCTGTGACGTTTGTGCTCTCTTCTGTGAAGACAGTCTGCACTTCATTGAGCGCTTGCTCCGTCAGCATTGGAATTTTCTTGTCCTTCTCGTCATTCATTTGCTTTCTTTTCTGCTATTCTTAGTTTTGCACTGCGGCTCGTGGATTGCGCTCTTGCTCGTCGTTACTTGCGATGATAACCTTATTGTTGATTAATCGGAACGGTGTTTCTATTCGTCCAGAAGAAGTCTTGTTTCACTTTCCTTCTATATTCCCCGATTTCATTATGTTCTTTAACATTTCTATCTTCTAATGAGTGGTAGGTGATAACTGATAATCTTCCGCCAGGACGTAGAGTTCGGTCAGCCATCAGCATCTCTTTAAGAGCGTCCATCTCATGGTTTACTTCGATGCGAAAGGGCTTGGGAACATCTTTGCCATGTCTTTTCTTCTCACGTGTCCGTTGAAAGAAAGGTTCGATGGTGCGAGTAAATCATTAGTGGTTTTTATATGGGTTCTGACCTCTTGTTTTTGATGATGGCTGAGAGCGATACGGCGCGACTGCTTCAGTTCTCCATAGAGATAGAGTATGTCTGCCAATCGTTCTTCATCGCAGTTGTTGAGAATGTCGGCAGCAGTCCATTCCTGCTCGTTTGTTCATTCTCATGTCAAGTGGAGCTTCAAAACGAGAAAGAGAAGCCACGTGTCTCGTCATCGAAATGATGGCTACTTACACCAAGGTCAGCAAGTAATCCGTCTATGTATTCTACTCCGTAATATCGCATCCAGTTCTTTAAGTATCTGAAGTTGGAACGAACAGAAGGTGAAACGATCTAGTTGTTCGTCGCTTAAGCCCATTCTGTCAATGTTCTGCTCAGCATCAGCATCTTGGTCGAAGCTGTATAGATGACTATTAGCTGGTAAGCAGAAAGAATCTCTCTGCTTGACCTCCCCCACCGAATGTTGCATCCACGTAAACCCCATTGGCATGAAGATTCAAACCCTCGATGCTTTCGTTGAGGAGTACTGGGATGTGGTAACATTCTGCAGTTTTAATCATGTTGTTGATTCTTTTCAAGTTGACTATTTGTTGTTTCTACTGGGCTTTCAGGTCCAAAGGCATTGTCCATTCCCATGGTTTCTTCCATAGCCTTATGAATTCTTCAGCTGACATGAATAAGCTCGTTGTTATCATGGTTTGCCCAGATTTCAATGCAGTCATCCATTCCAGTGAACCTGATTTGCTAGTCAATGTTGGTACATTTTGAGATATCGTTTTTGGGATGAGAAAACGACCATTACCGTCCAATGTAATCATCTCAACGTCTGTAACGTACTGGCGATAAATCATCTGATCGCGACGACTCCAACGGCTCAATCGTTTGCGAAGAGCATCCATTCTTTGATTCCATACAGATTCTGGGTAGAGGACAAGGCATGGCTCGAAGATGTCTTTGCGCAATACCAACGATTCTTCGCCCTGATGCATTGAGCACCTCTGCGGAAGACGGCAGGCAGGGGAAAAGCTCTTCCTTTTGCATCTGTTTTTGCCTCGATATTGCCTGAGAATCTCATGTCTATATTTTTATAAAGCTGTATTCGGTTTCAAAGTTACGCATTTTTCCCCACATATCCGACTATGCACCACAATATTTTGTTAGCGACTTCTATCAATATTAACACTTCGAGTGCTATTTGTCTTTCCTTTAGATGGGTTATAGTGATATTCTTAGTTTTTGTTCTTTATTGGGAGGATATATAGGGTTGTCTATGGCTGTGAAATTAATTTACAAATAAATTGTTTGAAATGATTGATTAAAAGCTTCCAAAAATGCCATTTTTCAATGTGCTTGTAGGTGTTTGTTAGTCAGATGTTTATAAAGGGGCGTGGTAAAAGGTACCAAATTAGGCTCTTGAAGTGTAGCCAAGTAAGGCTCTAAAAGGGCATGTTTTAGAAGCTCTGTTAAGCCTTAATTCAAATGCTTATGAAGCGTTAGTAAAATTCTGCGTTATGAATATTTATTACAAAATGTTGAATGATAGAAGTTTGAATCTCTTCTTTTATCTCCTTACTTTTTGTTATTTTGTTAGTTGTCTTCTGATTGTTTTGGTGAACGAATTTTTGCTTTTGTTTCGGCTCTATAACGAATCGTGTGGGTAATTCGTTATAGAGTCTAAAAATATTGTCAAAAAACTAAACACAACTCAAATGACCTTAGTCTTAATACGCTTGACACACATTAAATCACTACCCTTCCATATACAGTAATGGTATTAATCCTTCGCACATGTGGTGCATACCATCCGCACCATTAGTGCTAAGCACCAGCACTACATGTGCTAAGCACCCGCACCAAACTGGTGGAGTATCAATACACAACCCACACGATTCGTTATAGAACCTCTGAAGTTCATTATACCAAATAGGGTGGGAGTGTTCATGCTTTTGAGTTTTGTTTTGTGTAGCAGATAGGTTTGTTGACATGATTTTTCTAATTAATCATATATTTTTCGCAAAAAAAGCGAGCAATTCCAAATCGTTTCGTTATTTTTGCATTTTGTTAGGGGAGAATTGCGTACATGAGCACAGAAATAGATAAGACAATAGACATTGACAAGATTCTTAAGGATAAGATGGGGGCGAAGGCTAAATTCGTTCCTTCTTTTACTATCAAGTGGCTTAAGAAGATACTTCATGAGGATGAAGTAAATCAGTTTCTTTGGGATAGTCGAGGATTGTCAGGAACAGAATGGCTTACGGAGTGTGTGCATTATTTGGACATGACCCTGCAGATTGAGGGACTTGAGAATCTCCCTGATAAAAATGATGGCAAACTCCTATACATTTGTCTCCAATCATCCTCTTGGTGGACAAGATGGTGTAGCATTGGGATCTATTATTGGAAAACATTATGATGGTAGGTTTCGCTATTTGGTTAATGACTTGTTGCTCAATCTTCCTGGCTTAAAACCAGTGAGCATTGGTATAAATAAAACAGGAAAACAGTGCCGCGATTTCCCTCGAATGGTTGAGGCTGGATTTAAAAAGTGACAATCACATACCTATGTTTCCAGCAGGATTGAACAGTCGGAAAAATCAATGGAGAGATTCATGACTTAGAATGGAAGAAGACGTTTATCACAAAGAGCGTAGAATATCAACGTGATGTCGTGCCTATTTTCTTTGGCGGTACCGAAATTCAGCTCGTTTCTATCGTATTGCCTCATTTTAGTGATAAGTATGTTAAGAAGGTGAATATAGCCATGCTCTTCCTTGTCGATGAAATGTACAAAAATGTTGGGAGAAAACATTTCGTGTCGCAATAGGTAAAACTCTATTCCTTGGCAGACGTTTGATAAGAGTCGCACATCGATGGAATGGGCAAAATATGTTGAAGATATTGTTTACGAGCTATAATCATTAGCTTCAATGGAGACAAGGTGAAGTGATTTACCACTCGATAAGATATAGAGAAAGAAAAGGTTTATTAGAATATATGGAAGAAGAAATCATCAACCCATCAGTAAGGAACTACTCAAAGAGCGAGTTGACTCCTGACCGGATGCTTCGTATGACAAACAAGAGTCACAATGAGATTTTATGTTGTGACTGCTAAAACAGCTCCTAATGTGATGAAGGAGATTGGACGTTTGCAGTGAGATAGCTTTCCAGTTCAGCGGGTGGAGGAACGGGAAAAATCGATGGATATCGATGAGTTCGACACGATGGAGAATTGTTGTAGGCAGTTGATTGTCTGGAACCCAGAAGCTGAGGAGATTATCGGTGGCTATCGTTATATCTTTGGTAGCGAGTGGGAAATAGATAAGAACGGACAGCCAATGGTTGCAACGAGTCATATGTTCCATTTCTCTGAAAAAGTTTATGAGGGAGTACGCTCCTTATACTGTTGAGCTGGGATCGTTCATTTGTGTCATTAGAATATCAGAACGTACGTAAGAATTCTAAGAGTATTTTTGCACTTGATAATCTATGGGATGGATTGGGAGCATTAACGGTACTCTATCCTGAATGTAAATATTTCTTTGGTAAGATGACAATGTATCCATCTTATATTCGTCGTGGAAGGGATATGATTCTTTTACTTCAAAAGAAATATTTCGATGATAAGGATAACCTTATTATCCGATTAAACCGTTAAAAATAGATACTCCAATCGCTGAATTGGATGAACTTTTTCAAGGTCGTGGATTTAAAGAAGATTATAAGATCCTCAATCATGAGGTCCGTAAGTTGGGATATAACATTCCACCTTTGGTTAATGCCTACATGAACCTTTCTCCAACGATGAAACTCTTTGGTACAGCCATAAACTATGGTTTTGGAGATGTGGAAGAAACAGGAATCCTTATCGCTGTTGATGAAATCTTTGAAGAGAAGCATATTCGCCATATTGAAAGCTTTGTGAGATGAGAAACCCTGAGGCGCTAGAAGTTTACCAGTGGCGCTAACAATGTTATCTACAAAGAAAAAGAGAAAATAGGTTCATTGGATAAATAACATAAGGAAGGCAGGTAATTGCGTGTTTTGGATTACCTGCCTTTCTGTACTCAGTGCCTCAATGGAAGAATTTGCAGCTCTCACACTTTCCACCAGATGGCAATCCCTTTCCTCTAGCCCCTCCCCAGTAGAGAGTGAAGTGATTACCTATGGTTGATGAGTTTTCAATAGACAAGTAGAAAGGTTGGTTGTACTCTTCTGCATTCAGTCATGTAATTCGTAGTTCTGTTCATTCCTTTTGTGTCCGTCTTCATTATGTACTCTGAATTATCAGTACATTGAGTATTATTGCTGTCCGATAAAACCTCTACATGCTGCACTACTCTCTCTCAAGGCTGCTGAAATACTCATGATTAGTTCTAATTTCCAATTCCAAGCCCCCCTAGAATAATGACAACTCTTCAGGTGGGGCTTTTACTTGGGTAATCAATCTTTCCCAATCTCTATGTGGCTGTTCAAAGAAACTTTGTATTGAAACATAGCTCATAAGTAGAATTCTTATCATTGTAGCCAAGCCTGAGAAGCTCCAGGATCTCTTTATTCTGTTCTTCACTAGTGTTATAAGCAGATTGGCTATAAGCGTAATCCATATTTGTATTTTTATAGCATTCGCACTCTCTCCATAGAAGTATCTTAGCGGGAAATTCTGTTTTATTTGCTTAAATAAGGTTTCTATCTGCCATCGTCTCTTATAAATCGCTATAATATCTTCTGCCGACATCTGAAAATCATTGGTCAGCAGTGATATGAATTTGATTTTCCCTTTCTTAGTCTTATCCTCATATGTGATTTTTCTTGCTTTATGGTAGATATCTTTTTCCTTTGTATGCTTATGAAAGAGTATGGTTTCTATGCGTACAGCTCCATAATCTGTAGTCATCTCATAATCTGTATCAGCAATTCTTTCAAAGCTAAGATTATTTTTCATCTTAGTTACATATATAACGCCTCTTTGCGTGAGTTCTGAGAACTTTTCATAGTTGATATAGGCCCTGTCAAAAGCAATCAGCTCCTCATTGGCGTATCGTTCTGGAATAAGTGCAAATTGATCATGGCTGGCTGCAGATGAACTTGATATCGCTTTGGGACATTCTCATTGGCAAATATCTCTGTATGTACTTTTTATTCCACCCTTTTTCTTACCAGTTTTTGGGATTACGCCCTACACCTTTAAAGACCAAGTTAGAAAACAAACTTATTGTCGTAGAATCTATTATCTTTAGATTCTTCAGCCATTTGGGGCTGTCCACAACTTCGGCTGTCCGAGTAAAGCTCATGCCAGTATTTCTCATAAGTTCATATAGATTGAACCGAATATCTCAGAATCTCGACGTTTGTTTTGCATCTGACAAGGTACTTCGACAAGGAAAAATGCTTTAAACCAAGATGATTAAAGCGATTAACATTAGCAAAGAGAGAAGTCTTTATCTCACGTAGAGAGTCTAAACGCATCATTACTGCATAAAAGCATGACGACAAGATGATGCCATGCATCAAACTTCTTTATATAGTGTTCACCTCCCTGAGCTTGGCTTAGAGAGAGAGTTTCATCACGATTAAAATAGTTTAACAGTTGAACATATAGCGGCTGTCCGACAAAATGTGTACTTTTGCTCATCTTATTTCATTGTTTTTATTTTTGCAACTACAAAGGAAATAAGAAGGGCTGAATGTACAAAACAATCAGCCCGTTTTTATTATTCTGAATTAAAAAGATATGAATGCACTAAAAAGTTTTATCGGACACCAATAATTGAGTATCTTCTGTCCATCTCAATTTACGAAAAAACTCATTACCCAAATACTTGGATAATGAGTTTATATACCGATGAAATCGTTATTTTATCTGATGAAGAGCAGTTCTCTATACTTAGGGAGTGTCCACACTCATCGCTGACAACTAGCTCTAGTTTGTCTCATGTGATAGCGTATCTCTTCCATCTTCGGAACTATTGTGTCATGATAAGCAATCGCTCTGTCACGTTGACTCTCAATCTTGTTAGCCTGCTTACGAGCATTGACAAGTTCTTCAACTTCTGTCTCAATGATATTCGTACGTTCAGCAATCTCACGTATGATCTTGATGTTTCGTTCGCTGAGTTTCTTGCCTCCACATCTCCAAAGATGTTAACCATGTTCTGCACGTTCTTCGCAAGCTGACTCTGATAGTGGGTAGCTACAGGGATGATATGATTCATCGTTAGGTCACCCATTACACGTGCTTCAATTTGTATCTTCTTCGTATAGGTTTCCCATTTTACCTCGTTACGTGCTTCCAGCTCATTACGATTCATCACATTCATCGATTCAAACATCTTGATTGAATCTTCGTCAAGATATCGGTCAAAACATTTAGGACAGTTTGATTCGCAGTCGAGTCCACGTCGCAGAGCCTCTTCCTTCCAACTCTCAGCATATCCATTTCCATCGAAGTGAATTGGCTTACATGTCTTGATATCTTCACGAATGATGTCGATGATGGCAGATGGTAGTTCTTCACCTTTTGCAACCAAAGCGTCAACTCGTTCACTGAAGTTCTGTAGGGCTTCTGCTACTGTGGTGTTGAGTACGATCATGGCTGACGCACAGTTAGCTCCAGAACCGACGGCATCGGAATTCAAAGCGGTTTTCCTGTAAAGGCAAAAAGGCGATGTTCGGTTACGGTCAGTGTTGTCAATCAGTAACTCTGGAATTTCTGGGATATCCATCTGTAAGCCAGTTTTACCCCTCAGACTGAAGATGTTTTCTTTATCTGACTTCTCTATATGTTCAAGTAAGTCACTAATTTGTTTTCCTAGGGAAAGAAGAGATGATTGCAGGTGGTGCCTCGTTCCTCCAAGGCGATGGTCATTAGTTGCGCTCATCACGGATGCTTTCAGAGTCCATTATGCTTGTAAACAGCCATCAATGTCTCAACGATGAAGACGACGAAACGAAGGTTGTCGTTGAAAGTCTTTCCTGCAGCGTGAAGGAGAATTCCGTTGTCGGTGGTAAGACTCAGTTGTTATGCTTGCCAGAACCATTGACTCCATTAAAAGGTTTCTCATGTAAGAGAACACGAAAGCTATGTTTGTGAGCAACTTTCTTCATGAGTGACATCAGTAGCATGTTATGATCTACTGCAAGGTTGCATTCCTCAAAGATAGGAGCCAGCTCAAACTGACCAGGGGCAACCTCATTGTGACGTGTCTTGCAAGGAATACCCAATTCGAGTGCTTGAATCTCAAGGTCCTTCATGAAAGCTTGTACACGCTCTGGGATTGTACCGAAGTAATGGTCATCCATTTGTTGGTTCTTTGCAGAGTCATGTCCCATCAGTGTACGACCTGTAAGCATAAGATCTGGGCGGGCAAAGTATAAATTCTCATCTACAAGGAAGTATTCTTGTTCCCATCCAAGGTTCGTGTGAACCTGCTTTACGTCTTGATAAAAGTATTGGCAAACCTTAGTTGCTGCGACATTCACAGCATGGAGTGATTTTAATAGTGGTGCTTTGTAATCAAGTGATTCTCCAGTATAAGATATAAAAATTGTAGGAATACAAAGTGTGTCTTCGATGATGAATACAGGACTAGTTGGATCCCAAGCTGAATAGCCGCGTGCTTCAAAAGTATTTCGGATTCCTCCATTTGGAAAGGAACTGGCATCAGGTTCCTGCTGAACGAGTAGTTTTCCAGAGAACTCTTCAATCATTCCCCCTTTACCATCATGCTCGATAAAGGCATCATGTTTCTCGGCAGTTCCTTCTGTTAATGGTTGGAACCAGTGAGTGTAGTGTGTCGCACCATGTTCTTCTGCCCATTTCTTCATGCCTTGCGCTACTGCATCAGCGATGGAGCGGTCTAATCGTGAACCGTTGTCAATTACGTCTATCAGCTTTTTGGTACACATCAACGGGGAGATACTTGTACATCATTGTGCGATTAAAGACGTATTTACCATAGAACTGTTCTGGGCGTTCTGTAGGGTGTCTTGACTTCTAAAGGGGCGTTTCTTGTATGCTTCCTCAATAGCGCCAAATCTTAAATTTACCATATACTCTATATCTTATAATGAAATTTATATATGCAAAATTACAGATTTTCGGATTATCTGCAAAGTAATTAAGATATATTATTGCTCAGTAGGAAATAGGTGAGGAAATAGTACACAAAAGGCTAATGATATTAAGCACTTTCACACTTTAGATTAACAAGTGTTTCAAAATATGAAGTGATAATCGTAAGTCTCCTAATGTCATTTGGCAAATTAAAGAAATTTCTCCCACCCTTTTTCTTATTGTGCCGATATTATTCTTTATGTATAGGGGTATGATAATCTAAATGTCTGAAGTTTTTCTCCGTCTAACTTCCCTCCTATCGTGCAGAAGAGAGAATGGAATTAAAGTATTCGATGGTTCCGTTTAAATAAAAAGAGTACTACCTGCTCACGCAGACGTACACTCAGCCACTTAACTAAATAACTCAAAAAAATTATTTGACTCAAAAATCATTAGGCTATCTTCTCACGAGGACCGTCCTAATTAGTTTAATTTGACTATTAATCACTAATAACTATTTAAACGTAATTTGATTGCTACTCAAGAAATATCTTTAATTGACATCACAAAGATAGTGATTTTTAAGAAGAAATCATGCTATGATCAAATAAATTATATTTGTTATAAGCGTTTTTCTTATTCTAACTACCTTTTTAAAGCCTGAAACTCGTCAATTTTTGCTGATTTCATCGGTTAATTTTGTGTTTTGAATGAATCCTACTTTGGAAGATTTTCATCTGCTTTTTAATCTCTTTCTATAAATAGTAGGAGCTACTCCAAACCTTCTTTTTAAAGGCTTTACTCATTGCCGCAAGGTCACTATAGCCACATTCATGTATGCAATCTCAGATATGTTTTTTGTATCGTGATTGCTGAGTGAGTTACAATGAAGCATACGGCATTCGCTTTGCCATGAAAGGGAATGTTTTGCCTGCAAACTCATAAATATAATAGGAGAGGGCATGGATTTGGAATTCCAATAGAAAGCTGCCGTCTTTTCCATTGTAAGTTCTGCATCTGACAATGGGAAAGGATCTGATTTAACCAATGATCTATTTTCTCTTTTATACTCTACCTTTTTATAGCTCTTGAACTCTAAGATTCTAAGCTGCTGGTGTATGTTTTTAAGTAGAAACGTGTGATAGTGATAACAGCAATAATCACGCCTAACTTAAGTATGACGTGGAATGTTTGAGATGGAACAAGTTGTCCGATTGTCATCATCACCAGAAGCGCTCCTACTCCGAAATACATCGTGTTACGTTGAGCTATACCCCTCATTTCACCATCTTCATCAATAAGTTGCTGCTTATATTGAAGCTGTTGCCTTACAATTTCTATAATCATCAGAATTTTTACATAAGATAATTCCAAATGAAAACGCAATACGCATATAGGCTTGAATCGGTATAGGTTGTTTGAGTACAGCTATTAGCTGATCATAATTCTGAAAATGATAGATCTGCCCATTAAGTGCGTATATTGTCTGTGGGACAAGTAATGCGATTGGAATAAGATTATAAAAACAATAAAGCATACTTATTCTTGTAGATTTTTCCCGTTACTAAAAAGTAGTACAAGTAATGAGGAAAGATTCCCAAAGAGATACAATACTACTATCGATGAGACATATAATATCTCAGTTTCATCGTTGTTGCTTTGTATGAAATGACAACAAAGATATAATAGCAACAGGCTGTAGTCCGATATTATTAATCTGCGCTTAAAACGTGAGTGAAATACTCAGTGACCTCAGTATATTGTTTGCAATAATGGCAAAAGCTATATAGCCGTAGTGGTTATAGCTGCCAATGAGGAAAGCATAACTTATTATCATAATTTATTTGTGTTGTTGTTTAATACAAAGTTACATAATTTATCTCAAAAACCAGGCTTGTCATGTTTATAAAAAGATGGTTTGTGTGGAATTTATGTTGTATCACAACGCTTCAAAAGCACTAATTTATTTTATTGTACTTTCTTTTTATAGACTTTTGATTGTTTAATCATTTTGTTTCGAAAAATAATATTTTAGGTTCAGGATTGCTAAAGTTCTGTTTCTTATGTCATAGTTGATTTCATTACTAAGTTTATGTCATCATAAGTTATGTCGGAAGGACACAACTCTTTTATAGGTTCATACCTTCTTCCTTTCCTACAGCTTTAATAATGCGTTTGATGAGATTGATTTTTCTTTTCTTCAATTAGTTCATTAAGTTGGATGTCTCCTTGTTGGATATAAGGAAAGAGATGTCTCAGGATTGTGCCTCGTGTAAACCTCGTTCTTTTGCAATTTCATCAATGCTCTTTCCTGCTTTGAAAAGGGTAAAGGTTTGTTCATTTTGTTTTATCTTGTTTTCTTTCTGTTTTTCTTTTTCTTCCTTTCACTTCCATCAAATACTATTGAGGAATAGCCTCCTGTTTTGCTGTGAGATAAGTTGTGATTGAGAAACCTTCTTTCATGATAGTGTCCAATAATTCATGCTTTGCATGATAAGTCTGTTTAAGCTCTGTATAAGCGTTGTCAAAACGTTTTGCACCAACCTTATTGTTCGTTTGAGGCTCTTTTGTTAGCTCAAGCAGGTGGCTGAATAGTTCGGTCAGCTGACTATGCAAATATAGAGCCCCTTTCTTAATTCTTTCCTTGAAATCTTCTTCGTGAAGCTCCTCGGTGGTCATCTTCCTGATAAGATTCTCCCATTTCATCGATACATCAATGATGCGTGCGTCTAAGTCAGTAAGTGTCATCTTATGAAGTGCATTAATCTTAGTATATTTGTAGAAGAATTCAGACAACACTTTGAAAAGTGCTGTTTCGTACATCTTTAATTCGTTAAAGTTAAAAAGTTCGATGAGTAACTGACGATAGTACTCTTTTTTTAGAGTAGGTAAGATCGCAATACTCCTTTCAGCCTCTACTGTTTGGTTGGCTATATATTCATTAACCTTGTTGTCATTGATGATGAGCAGCGTTGCCAATAGGCGAAGCCAAAACAAGACCTCCTAAGGTTTTGCATCGGCTTAAGGCAACATACACTTGTCCTGAGGCGAAGGATGCTTGTGCATCTATGATAGCATGCTCGAAGGTTAGCCCCTGACTTTTATGTATCGTTATAGCCCACGCCAGTCGTAGAGGGTATTGCTTGAAGGAACCTTGTACCTCTGCTTTCAATTTGTTTTGTTTTTCGTTCAGGGTGTATTTGGTGTTTTCCCAAGTCTCAATTTCAACTTCGAACTCTTCTTCGTCACCTGGACAAAGGACAGCTATCTTTTGTTATCAACATGCGTAATGTGTCCGATACGTCCGTTATAATACCGTCCGTTGTTATCATTGCGGATGAACATTACCTGCGCTCCCACTTTCAGTGTGAGGTTGAAGTCAGTCGGGTAGTTATATTCTGAGAAATTACCATCTGTTTCAGCACTGAAAGTATAGGCTTTTGTGGGAAGGTTTCGGGTTGTTCTTCATTATAACTCTCTGCCATCCTGTTGTGCGTTGTCAATCGTATGTAATCGCTCCCATTTTTGGCTGAAAAGGCAGGGGTTATACCGTTCATTGAGTCGTTGAAGGTCTGTTGCTGTCGTCTTTCCTTCTCGTATGTTATTAAGCAAGGAGATGAACGTATCATCTTGCTGGCGATAGACATGTGTTAATTCAATCGTCACATAGCTGATACTGCACAAAGCCTTTGAGCCGAAGAAATAGGGTGTCTCGTAATAGTGCTTTAAGAGTTCCTCTTCCTCGGGTGTAACAACAGGGTGTAGGATTGTTTGTAAATCACCAATCATCAGGGAGTTGCACACCGCCAAAGGGCTTGTTTGGTTCACGAAAACGGCGTAGAACAGAGTCGATGGCATCTAAGACATCGGCACGTACCATACTGATTTCATCGAGTGATAAAGCAAGTCGAGTGTAGCATAATCTTCCGTTTCTCCTTGCTATAATCGAATCTATTTTTAATATTAGAATTTGGGTACGAACGGAGAGGTGGTAACTGAAAAAAACGAATGAATGGTCATGCCACCTGCATTGATGGCAGCTACTCCAGTAGGTGCAACAATGATGTTTCGCTTATTACTGCGTTCTTTGAGTGTTCGGAGGAGTGGTCTTACCTGTACCAGCCTTTCCTGTAAGGAAAATACTTATTCCGGTGTGTTCAACAAAGTCCCACGCATTGCGTAATTCTTAGTTTTTCTCCATTCTTTCCAGCGTATTTTTGCTAACGGCTAGCAAAGGTAACTCAAATATTTGAGAATAGCAAATGATATTTTCTTGATTTACATCAGTTGGCTTGATGCAAGGTAATAAAAGGGCGAATTCAACACATACTAGTCGATTTCTTTTTGTAGTTTACCTCTTGTTTCTGCTTAACTTTGCACTCGTAATAAGGATAACATTAATATAAACGAGGGGACAGTGGTGCCCCCATTAAAGGTAAAAGATTATGATTTCAGTAGTATTGTCAGCTGTTGTAGTAGCAGCATTAGTAGCAAAGGCAGTTAATGTAAATAAGCATATCACTGCCTAATTTAAAAGTAATTTAGAAATTTGAGAGTAATAACAATTTCCCGACTTCGTTTTGAATGGAGTCGGGATTTGCGTTTATGTAATACTTTCTTTCTTCTTCGATAGTGCTATCCTACCAAAGTTTGGAAGTGCTGTTAATGACTTACCCCATACCCAAAGAGTGCAAAGTCGGCTTTTAAAGGGTCGTCCGGAAAAATCTCCAGGAGTTTATCCGTAAGCTTTCGTGCCACCGACATGGAAGCTGTCTTACTTGAGATAAGGCCTAATTGTAGAGATTGTTGTATGACGTGGGTGTCAAGTGGTATGATGAGTGAGCGTTGGTGGATGAAGTCTGACCATATCCAAGATCAACTGATGAGTCGGTACGAACCATCCATCGTAGAAACATACAGACACGTTTGCAGCTCGAGTTGTGTTCTTCGGTACAATCCCTATTGCATCGTGTTTTAAGAAGAACTCGCAAATAGCTTCAATAGCAGTGATTGCATCTGTTTTGTGGATTGTCTTTATTTATATTAGCATAGTAACGAATGTAGTTTTTCTAAATCTCCATAAGTTTCATACATGGTTTGTAGTGCATGGAGAGGGCGCGTAGCATCGAATTGGTATAAAGACGATAAAAGCATTGGTCATTATCAGGTATATCAGTGCAAATCTTCCTGATCTAATCCATTCGTAAGGTTCACTACGAGAACAGTCTAGAAGATATTGTATGCGTGGTATGAATACTCGCCGTGAACCATAGCTTAAACAAGAAGCTATAAAAAGCGATAGTCTCTTGATTTCTTTTCCGAGAACTTGGTGCATAAACCATGAAGGATCACTATTGAGAAACGAAGAGTTTTCATATTTGTTTGCAAGGGTAAGGAACTTTCTTCGTAGAGCTTTCACTTCTGTCTTGTTACAAAGCGACCTCACTACCCCTTTCTCTTCATTCGAAGGAGAAGTGGTTGGTGAGGCTTCTTTGTTTTGTTAAGACTTTTGCAGTTAATGCTTTTTGTCTTTTTATCGTATCGCTTGTTCTTGGAACTTTAGGCATAGTAGTGTAGTCTTTCTGTTATCATATCTCTTTTAGCGGAGAGCGTGGTCTATTATTTTTTATAACTATCGTTCTCTATACTTAATGAGCTTGTTTTCAATCCTTCATTGCTATGCCTTTATATAACAAGTTACTCTCCTGCAAGAATCTGTGCAGCGTGATCCTTAGTTTTAATCTGCTTTGGGTCCGATGATGCGCTCAATGATACCATCCTCGTTGATGATGAAAGTTGTACGGAAGGTACCCATGTAGGTGCGTCCATACATCTTCTTTTCACCATAAACACCGAATGTTTCAACGAGTTTTAGGTCGGTATCGGCAATGAGTGGGAAAAGGAAGTTCGTTTTTCTCGATAAACTTCTTGTGTGACTTCTCGTCCTGAATGCTTGCTCGATAATCACATATCCCTTTATCTCTTAACTCCTTGTAGTTGTCACGAAGGTTGCATGCCTGTGCTGTGCAGCCTGATGTTAAATCCTTTGGGTAGAAATAAAGAACAATTTTTGCCCTTTATAATCGCTCAACTTAATCTCTTTTCCATCTTGGTCAATACCAGAATCTCTGGTACTTTATCCCCTACGTTCATAATTCGTTTTGTTTTTAATTGTGATTTATCAGAATACAAAAGATACAGAAAAGAAATGAAAATGATTACAATTATGATGATAAAAGATGCTATAAATTGTTTCTTAATGAAGTAGATACGATGGAATACAAAAGTAAGCATAGTGTCAATGAGGTAGCAGTTTGAAAAGGTGTGGGATCTCATCTCACGATGAAATCCCACTGGTAACTAAAAATATCCCATTAACAATAGGATTTTTGGTAGTTATTTCTTATATCTGATTGTCTGAAAAGACGTTTTATATTCTTATTTCTTTAACCATTTCTTAATTCTAGCCATTGCTTCGATACAATCATTACGATCTCCAAAACTTGTGATGCGTATAAAACCTTCGCCAGCTAATCCAAAGCCAACACCAGGTGTACAAACGACTTGAGCACCATTGAGCATGTTCTCAAAGAACTTCCATGAAGGAGCATCGGCTGGTGTCTTTACCCATAAGTAGGGGAGCGTTCTTTCCACCATAGACAGTCAGACCTAACTCGGTTAAGCTTCTCACGTATGATGCGAGCATTCTCCATGTAATAATCGATGGTCTGTTTAATCTGCTTCTTACCTTCTGGACTATAGATAGCTTCTGCTGCACGTTGGGAAATGTAGCTTGTGCCGTTGAATTTTGTGCATTGTCTGCGGTCCCAGAGTTGTGCCACTTCAATACATTTACCATCCTTTGTTGTTGCAGTCAACTCCTTTGGAATGATGGTATAGCCACAACGAATACCCGTAAAGCCAGCAGTCTTACTGTAACTATGGAACTCTATTGCGACTTTCTTTGCATTTAGTATCTCGTATATAGAGTGAGGAATGTCGCTATCTTGAATATAAGCCTCGTATGCTGCATCGTAGAAGATGATAGCATTGTGTGTCAGTGCATAATCAACCCACTTCTTAAGTTCTTCCTTGGTTATCACCATGCCCGTCGGATTATTTGGATAGCAGAGATAAACCATATCGACACGATGGTCAGGAATCTGTGGTACAAACTTATTTTCCTCACCGCAGGACATGTATGTGACATTGCTCCAACGGCCATTCTCGAATACTCCTGCGCGACCCCCCATGACGTTAGAATCAATGTAAACAGGGTAGATAGGGTCGGTCACAGCCATTGTATTGTCTTGACTTAATAGGTCACCAATGTTTCCTGTGTCGCTCTTTGCACCATCGTTGACAAATACTTCGCAAGGGTCAAGGCTTATGCCACGTGCTTCGTAATCATTCTTGACAATGGCTTCACGGAGCCACAGGTAGCCCTGCTCAGGTCCATAGCCATGGAAGTGTTCCTTTAGTTGCCATGTCATCGACCGCCTTGTGCATTGCCTCAATCACTGCGGGTGCTAAAGGTTGTGTGACATCTCCGATGCCCAGACTGATAACTTTCTTATCAGGGTGAACAGTTTTATAAGCGTTTACTTTCTTTGCAATGTCAGCAAAGAGGTAATTCTTTTGTAATTTAAGAAACTCTTCGTTTATATGTGCCATCTTGTGTTCGTTCTGTTTGGATAATTCTATAAAAGATATCTCGCTTATTTCTTATTGACACTCTCTTTCTTGTTCTCTTCCTTATGGGAGTTCCGCCTCACCTTCGAAGGCAAAGGCTGCTGGTCCTGTCATGTAAATGTGGTTATCTTCCTTCCATTCAATTGAGAGAGTACCACCATCCATTTCTATCTCAATGGGTTTAGAGCGGTCGGCAATGTTGTTCTTTATAGCCGCAGTAGCTGTGGCACAAGCTCCTGTTCCGCATGCCATTGTGATTCCGCTGCCACGTTCCCATACGCGTGTTCGTAGATGATTGGCTCCTGTTAAGCATGCGAACTCTATGTTGCAACGCTCTGGGAAAGCTGGATTATGCTCTAATGCCTTACCTATGACTGTTAAGTCGGTGTCAGTGATGGGTAGCTTCGTATCGTCAATCTTGCTTTGATCAAGGAAGATAACGAAGTGTGGATTACCCATACTTACGAAAGTGGGTTGTACATCGTTGCTTCTCACTAAGGGAAGATGGTAAGGAATGAGGTTAGGAGAGGTCCCCTGATATTGTTCTTGTACATCAAACTTAGGCTCAAGCATATCAACAGTAACTGAATCTACATGTTTTGTGTCAGCACAGATATGTAGTTGTAGTACTTTAATCCCCGACAGAGTCTCAAGTTTAAGCTCTGTCTTTTCAGTAAGCCCTTTCTCAAAGAGATATTTCCCAATACATCTGCTGGCGTTGCCACACATCATTGCCTCAGAGCCATCTGCATTGAAGATGCGCATTTGGTAATCAGCATCCTTTACAGTAGGCTTCCCAATCAGTACTAAACCATCACTTCCAATACCCATGTGGCGATTACTCCAAGCGATAGATGTAGTGTTTGGGTGAGGTATATCGTACTTCAATGTGTCAACATAAATGTAGTCATTACCAGCACCATGCATTTTGGTAAACCTTATCTTCTGCCCCATTGTTCAATTTTCTTTACTCTATTAGGGGAACGTTAATTTTATTATCGGGTGCAAATATACAATATTTTATTGAATTAATAGATAAATAATCGTAATTCTTATCAAGAATATATTTTTAATGATTATATAGTTTTGTTTCTGCTTACTTGTTAATTTATTACAAAATATCTTTTTCCTCAACATCTTAAGTATATTTATGATTGATATCTGATTTTCAAAGTCTTCTATTATTTGTTTATTTTTATCATACATAGATGTTTGTATCAAGTTTCTTTATTTTTCTTTTCATTATTGTATATGGTGTTCTTTTTGTTAAAGGTTTTTATCTTGGGGAATATCTCTTATTTGAAGAAGACTAGAATTTGGAGGTTATTTCTATATGTTTTAGTCAGCTATAATGGTGTGAAAGATACATGTTTTTATTTTACAAATCTCTTGTTTTTTTATTTGTGATAGTCTCTTTGTAGCAGACGTTGTTAATATAAGAAAAGGAGTATGTCCAGGTTGAATGGATATACTCCCTTATTTTATATTTGAAGATGTTGATTATCCTATAAATGAAAGATTGTAATTACACTTATAGTTTATATCTAACGTTACTTCTTGTTTACCAGATGTGTGCACGACTCTGTTGTGGTACGAAGAGCTTGTCGCCTTCTTTGACGTCGAATGCTTTATACCAATTGTCAATCATTGGAAGGGCTGCGTTAACACGACTGATACTTGGTGAGTGAACGTCAGAGTTGACAATGTAAGCAACGAACTGAGGGTGCAACATTGCTTGCCCATCACGTCCCCATGCGAGGAAGAAACGCTGAGCAGGTGTGAAACCATCCATGTCGCCCAATGGCTTTGCCTTCATACTGTTTTCAAGTGCACGGAAGGCAATGTTCAGACCTCCGTTATCACCGATGTTTTTCACCAGTGTCTTCTCACCGTTAACATACAAGCCTGGGGATTACTTCCTGCTTGTTGAACCAGTCTAAGGACCTTTGTACGAGCGTCATAGTTCTTCATCCTCTCTCTGTCCACCAGTTCTTCATATTACCATCCTTGTCAAATTGACAACCCTTGGTCGTCAAATCCGTGGCTCATCTCATGACCAATGACAGCACCGATAGCACCATAATTGGCTGCATCATCTACTGATGGGTCGAAGAATGGAGGCTGGAGAATAGCTGCAGGGAAGTTAATACTGTTTGTTATTGGGTAATAGTAAGCATTAACCGTCTGTGGAGTCATGTGCCATTCCTTCTTATCAACAGGCTTACCCCAGCGTTTAGCAATACGATACTTCATAGCTGCTTCCTGTACAGCCTTCACGTTTTCAATCAATGACTTATTGTCATCAATCACGAAGACGCTATCCATATTCTGCCATTTATCAGGATAACCGATCTTAATATCAAATGCCTGCAACTTCTCTATAGCCTTTTTCTTTGTTGCAGCAGTCATCCATGTGTTCTCCTCGATACGCTGTGCAAAAGCATCTTGGAGGTTCTTTACCAATGTAATCATACGTTGCTTACTGCTTTCAGGGAAGTATTTCTGTACGTAGAGCTTCCCTACAGCCTCACCCATGATACCCTGTACGAAAGATAAAGCACGCTTCCAACGTGGCTGTGCTGCTGAACACCGTATGCCACCTGGTATATTCAAAGTTACGATCAGAAGTTGTCCAGACAACATACCTGCAGAACTTGAGATAACAGCAAGTTCCATGTGAGGCTTTCAATGCGTCTAACGGAGCTGTAGCAGTATCTTCTCTACCTCATGTACAGGCTCTGGCTGTCCAGCATCTACCTTTCCACCATTATTTGGATAGCTGGCAGCCTTCAAAAGGTAGTTCCAATCGACACCAGGATAGTTTTTCAAGAGTAGCTCCCAAGTCATTGGATGATAGTTAGCTTGTGGGTCGCGTGACTTTACTTGGTCATAGCTAACCTTTGCAATCTGGTTCTCAATTGAGAAAGCAGCCTCCATCTTCTTCTTAGCAGTTGCAGCATCGTTGCCAGTCATCTTGAACAAATCGTTGTTCAGACTCTTATATGCTGCTATGACAGCCTTCTGTTGGTCGTTAGGCTTTGTATAATATTCTGGATCAAGACCAATACCACCTTGGGAGATACCAATGATATAACGGTCAGAGTTCATAGCATCTACTGTCATACCAAAGCCAACAGGGAAGGTGCCATAGCCTTTCACATCGAGGTCATACATCAGTTTGATAAGGTCCTTACGATTCTTTGCAGCACGAATCTTTGCCAATACAGGCTTAATAGGTGCATATCCCTCACGATTACGGCGTACACTATCCATGTAAAGGTTGTAGATGAAGCAATCTTCTGTGCTACAGTGCCTTTCGTTTGTGGTTTCTTCGCATAATCCTCAACCATTTCACGGATGCGTTTCTTGTTCAATTCTTCCAAATCAACAAAGGCACCGTTCATTGGATGCTCCTTGTCAAGTGGATGACTCTTCAACCAGTTACCTGCAGCATACTCATAGAAGTTCTCACCGGGCTTCACGTTAAAGTCCATGTTGTTGCGGTCCACCCGACTTCAGTCCTGTGCCATAGCTGATGTAGCTATGAATGAGGCTGCAAAAAGTAAGATTTTTGCTTTCATGTGCTTATTGTTTTATGTGTTAAATATTTACTTTTCTGTCATTTAATGTTACTTCTCTCACCTTAAAGGTGTCATTAAAAAGTTACTTGTCTTAGATATTATCTTATTACAAAGATAAATAAAAAGACCAATGTTATTCTATTAGTCGTTTTTTACTGAAGAACTACATTTATGGTGTGTTTTTTATTCTTTTAACATGCTTTGGTCGCGATTTTCTATGTCTTTATATGCGTTCTTTTATGGTGTGTATTGTTGCGATTGCACAGCGTAATGTGTAGGAATTGTTGTAATATGCACTATGGTTAGTGCATTATTTAACGCAATTGCACTGTTTATAGTGCAATTTATTGACAATTTTGCACTATGGATAGTGCATTTTTCGTATCTTTGTAGCAAAAAGAAGAGCTATGGATATTAGTTTAATACAATTTATGCGGGAAAGGGTAGAGCACACCTCTATCGCTTTTCATCGTTATCTATATAATCGTTTAGACTGGGGAAGACAGATGTTAGGGCTGGTTGGTCCACGTGGTGTCGGTAAGACAACGATGTTTTTACAATATATAAAGGAGCATCAGTCAGAGCAGAATATGCTTTATGTTTCAGCTGATTATGTCTATTTTTCATCTCATACACTTGTTGAATTAGCAGATGAATTCAGTAGGGAAGGAGGAGAATATCTCTTTATTGATGAGATTCATAAGTACTCAGGTTGGGCACAAGAACTAAAGCAAATATATGATACTCATGTTGATTTGAAAGTTGCTTTTACTGGTTCGTCTGTTCTTGATATAATACAAGGAGAGGCAGACCTTAGTCGTCGTGCTCCTGTTTATCATTTGCAGGGGCTTTCTTTTAGGGAGTATCTGGAGATGTTTAAGGGTATTGTTGTCCCAACTTATAGCTTAGAAGATATTCTTCATCATCGCGTGGAACTCCCAAAAGGTCTGGAGCGTCCATTACCTTTGTTTAAAGAATATTTGCGTCATGGGTATTATCCATTTGGAGATGACGTTGAGTTTATAATGTTATTAAGCCAAAGTGTCAATCTTACGATGGAGGTTGATATACCACAGTTTGTCAAATATGACGCTTTCAACAAGTCGTAAGCTAAAGAAGCTTGCATATAGTTTCTCGTAGTGTACCTTTTAAAGCCTGTTATGGATTCTTTAGCAACAATGGTGGGAGTGAGCAGGAATGTACTTCCTGATTACTTCTTATATATGGAGAAGGCTGGAATTATTAGTCAGCTACGAGATGCTACTGGTGGTATAAGAGGATTAGGTAAGGTGGATAAGGTTTATCTCGATAACCCTAATTTAGCTTATATCTTAGCTGGTAGTGAAGCTAATATCAGAGATATAAGAGAAACTTTCTTCTATAATCAGTTGAGAGTACATAATGATATTATAGTTTCTCGTATCTCAGACTTTGAGATTAATGGTGTAACCTTTGAAGTTGGAGGAAAGAGTAAGGCGCAAAAACAGATAGTTGAAGCTAAAAAGGGTTATGTAGTAAAAGATGATATCGAGATTGGTACAAGTAATATCATACCTCTATGGATGTTTTGGATTGAATTATTAAGAGTCCGCATCTCTCCTAATATAAATAGGGTAGAAACACGAATACTATATAAAACTATCGCCCTCATCAGTCCAAGATAAAAATGAAGTTTGGACCGATGAGGGCGATTGTTGTTATGTTAATGTCTGATGTTGAGGCTTACTCCTGTTCTTGTTTTTCCTCATTGAAGAGTGCATCTTTTAAGCTTTTGATAGAGGAATGAGAGAATAAGGAGAATGGCTCCAAGGCTGATGAAGACAATAATCTTACCAAGAGAAGGCATTGCCCATACGTCATTGAGAATGAGTTTGCCAATGATAATACCGAATTCTGCCAAGCTAACAATACGAATCTCCCTTACTGTGGTAACGCATACCGATACACATCAAGATGAAGGCTGCAATACCTAACGACAGAGAGAAGGCTGTGCTGAAGTTTACTTCATTGAAAGTAATCAGCAATAAACGCGTCAAAGTAAGCCACGTCAGTGTTGATACGATAGCGTATTCTGTATGTAAGCTTCGCGGGTTAGAGGTAACAAGGAGTTGACCACGCATACAATATGCCATATAAAGCGATTGTTACAAGTGACCATTAACCATCTGTAGTAAGAGTGCGTTTGAGCAGTGTCATTCCACACAGTCATAGCAAATAGGATTCCTGCAAGATAGAGGCTAATCTCGTATGCTAACTTGTTTTCACTTATTTCGAAAGCGTTTGCGCAGGATAAGTGCTCCTCCTAAAGAGCATTATGTTTGCTGTAAAGTAAAGATGCATACTCTGATATTGGTTGCTCAAGATGGAAGTGGAAGTTGTCTCTGAAGGCAAGGAACAGATGCATGAAAACCCAAAGCATAGGCATAGCATTGCATGGAGTGTAGACGATTAGACGTTCTCATATCACTGAAAAACTCCTTATTATATTGTATAATGACAGCTGCAACAAAGTAGGCTATACTAACAAACGTTGTCACAAAGAAGGCACCATTGAAGAATAAACTGTCTCCTGTATCATGGATGAATGTGTCAGTTGTTCTGTAGTATGCCAAAGCTCCCATCGTTAGGAACAATAATATTGCTGATGCCCATTCGTAGATTCTGTTTTTCTCCTTTGTGAAGAGCCACAAAAAGAAGTACAGCCTCAGCTGCCCATACCATAAGAACATTGGCTGTGCTGAACAGAATTGGAATACCCATAGATGCGAGATGTGACCGCAAGTCCTAACATAAGGTTGCGCAGTGTGTCTTGTCCTTCGACGCGGAATCGCAAATAAAGGTGTATTGCCAGATTGACACCAGCAATGAAGAAAGCTAAGTAAGCTGTTGTGTCAGATGATGCCTCGAAGTGTTGTAAGAGAAATCGCCATAAATAAGATACATGAAGCTGTTAGCTGTGATGATAGCCTAATAGTCCAAGTCTGGTATTTTTCACCATACTGTGTACGCAGAATAAAGACAACAGGTACTAGAAAGATGACGTAGAATAATGTCGCAAAAGCAAATAGGGTTGGGATAAATTGCAACAGCTTCACTATCAGTAGAATGATCCTATTGCAGTCGTTCCCATAATATTATATAGGTGAAAGCGAAGGAAACCATAGGTAGTATCGCCCATTTCTTATACATTGCAAGGCAGAACATACCAATGTTCAGAATGCTGATATAAATCTGTAGGCTAATGATACTACTGAATCTGTGCTAATAATGAATAGGTGCAATAAAGCCACCAACGAGTGCTGTGACTGCCAATTCTTCCTATCGTATAGGACCGGAGACTGCTGACATGAAGATAGTTGTGGCGCATAGGATAACGAAATGCCATCGTGTGAGAGAACAAGTCATAGTAATGGAAGGCGATGGCTGTAATCAAATAGTAGATACCAAAGGCACCACCTGCTAACAATGAACTGAAAGTATGGTAGCGTTTGTGCAGTCGTTCTGCGAGTACTAACATACCTGCACCGACAGCATAGCCCATCAACGTACGTGCTGTCTCATTGATCCAATTCTGGTCAATAGCATATTTTTACGAAAAAACCGATACCAATGATAAAGATGAGAATACCAATCTTGCCAAAGAGATTCTCACCGATATATTTCTCAAAGTTGGTCTCAGAAGTGGCATATTCTTCTATTTTTCTCCTCTTTTCTCCATAGCCATTGCAGGCTCTTCCTGCTCTTCTTCTAGGTTCTTCAATGGTTTCTGGAGTTTCTTCCTCAACTTCTGGAGTCGTATCCTTTGTCTCTTGAATAGGAATTTCTACAGTAGAAGGTCTGATATCCTCCTATTGTGACAATAGAATTTCTATAGTTTCTGGTGTCTCTTGTAGCTCAGGCAGTTCGTTTTCAACTCGATAGTCTCTGTTTCTTCAGCCTTTTTCGGTTGTTGGCATTTCGTCCTTTATTGGTTGTTGCCACCAGTTAGGATTAGGACTAACGGATTCTTTCTGAACTTCCTTCGGAGTTTCTGTAATCTTCTCTGAGGTTGCTCTATATTCTCTTTTGGCTTTTGTTTCTGTTGCTAATTCAGCTTTGCTTCTGATTTTCACGCTGCATCTTTTCAATGATAAGTTTCAGTGTGGAAATCTCAAAACTGACGTTGTTTAGCGTATTACTTATGTTGTTAAGCTTGGATATAAGATAAAAGAAGCCCAATAGTGATACCGCAAAATAAAACAGAGAACAAAAAGGAAAGAAATTCATATTTCCATATTCTAAGGATTTAGTTTTGATTGTAAAGATAATGATAATGTATGATAATGACGAGATGTTAACCAACAATAATACTTATTTCTTTTTGTTTTTAAGGGTGGAAGACGTTTGTTCTTTAAGGTTGCTTTTTGACATCGTTAAGTAATTCTTTTCATGAAAGAAAAGAATTATTTTCACGAACATAAATATTTTTCTTCATGAAAAGAAATATACATGAAAAATAATTCCCTCCTGATTAGCTCAAAGAAGTGTAAAACTGGTGGTAAATAGCTTTCTTTTAAGTGGTTGGATTGAGGCTTGGTGGTTATGTGTTCCAACCTCAAACTTAATGTTATAAGCGTATTGAGATAGTTTTATCTTTATGTAGAGCTTAGTTTTCTGTTTCCTTCATAGCGTCTATTAAACGACTGAACATTTCTTTTAGTCCATATTCAGCCTTCAACCCTAACTGGTTGATACGCTTTGTGTCAAGTCGTAACTTTGTTGTTGGTGGATAACCCATTCCTTCCTGTAGCTGTATGACAACTTTTACGTGCTTAGGATTGAAGCTGCTACCAATTCTGCCATATTACGGATAGAGATATAGGTATCGTCTGTTGGCTACATTATATGCCTCCCCATTCTCTCCACGTAACAATAGATAGAGCATCGTACTCGACCGCATCAATTGTGTAGCAATAGCTGTGACAGCCTTTCACCCTTAGTATGTAGAATGATGTCGTTGTTGTTGATGACACTTCGTGCAAACTGGGCAAAGACACGATTATGTCATTTTACCGACTCCAGCACCGAATGTCTGCGCTAATCGTGCTACCTTTTACAGGTACCCATATTCGACAGCATAGCTATGTAACTACAAACCTCGCCCCTTTGCCAAAGGATAACAGCTTCGTGTAGCCATTGGATCCAAAGATATCCCTGCTTTTGCTCGAGTAAGCGACTCTGTGTCGTCAGTAACAGAGCCATAAACTCATCATCGTTGAAGCCAAAAACAAGTGATTTTACTTTTTGCCTCCTGCGCATAGGTAAGGATGTTCTGCATGACAAATATATCGTATTCATCGTTTCAACAGGCACTCTGATGAAAACCCTTTGAGGCTGTTGGAGCAGCAAAAATGAACGATGTAACGTCGATGTTTTTGAAGGTTTAAAAGGTGCCATTGAGGAAAGAGTCATAAGCATAATAGCTAATATTTCGCCTTCTTTGTCCAGACATCTCTGTTGCCTTTTCGATGTTTCTCATAACTGCAATGACGCAGCTTGATACCTTCCCTGTTGATAAAGCCAAAAGGCAACGCACCATGCAGGAGCTCATAGCCCGTTGCGCCTGTTACAGCAATGGTTTTGTTTCTTAGTTCTTTCTACTAATGCAAACTTTCAACAAAAGTTTTTAATATCTTCTTTTTAGTATCTTACTGCTTATCATCCTCAAAAGTTATATAAACGACGATCCCTTAATTGTTTTTCTTTCTGTAATAGTAAATCCTCATCCTATTGGATGAAAGGACGAGACTTATAAACCAAATATTTTGCTGATCTCGTGTACCTTCACCATGGCACGTACAAAGAAGTCCTGTTGGGGTTGTAATCTTAATGTTTTCCATTGGTCCAATGGCATGGTTCCCAAGTTTGATAACCATAATGGCTCATCATCGTACTGGAGTCGATGAAATCGGACTTTTCTTCCTCTAAGGAGCGTCTATGTGCACTGATAATATCCGATAAGCGGAAACTTTGTGAGCTACGGCAATGAGTGAGTCTGCACGTGATGGGAATCTCATGAGCCATTTGCTTGCTCACAATAAGCGTTTCATTGCAGGAATCAGGTGATAAACTTCCACTTCTTCTACTTTCTTTGATGTTATCCGTAATCGTCTCCTCTGTGATAAGCGGTCGAACGCCATCATGGATGAGAACAGTTGTGTTCTCATTGTTAACATTCTGACTTTTGAGCATATGCCTCTGCAGCATAGTCCTTTGTAGATAGACTCCCTGTCCTGACTTTCCTCCAGGAATAACCTTTACTACTTTGTTTATTTTCAAAACTTGCGAAGTTGCTTTTTCGAGGAATGGAATCCAACTCTCACTGCACGCTGCAACGATAGCATCTATGTTTCGGATGATTGTCGAACACTCCAAGGTGTAGATGATAATAGGTTTCCCATTGAGTCAAGAAACTGCTTTAGACGTGATTTGTGTGCATCCTCAGTCCTGATCCGCCTGCAAAGATTACTGCTATGTTCATAATTTTAATTTTCAGGAATTAAAGGGAGTTGAAAAAGGATTCTTCACTACTTAAAGACGACATCTACCTTATGTCTGTCACGTTTATCCCTTGGAGGTAGGTCCATATAGTCTCCGTAGGCGATGCGACAGAACTCATCCACGTCTGCAGGGACCTTCAAAAGCATAGCCCTCAAAAACGATATCTTTGTGTGGCATCATAGCAGACGATGGGTGTTGTTCATAGAACCAAGCGCCGTAGCGAGTGCATCCAGAGTCTCGGCTACCAAAGATTTTGCCGAAAAAGCGGAATGTAGTGAAAGACGATGTTGTGTAGCGTTATAGCTTTGTCTAAAGTAAAATGGGGTGCTGACCTGCTAATTTTGCATTCACATTCACCGATAGTTTTGCAGCAAAACGTTGTTAAACTAAGGAACTCATATTACCTTCGTATGGAAAGATGTCAACATGCAGTACTCTGTATTTCTGATGCTCGTGTATTCTTTCGGTCAATACTGCCTTGGCTTTTCGTGCTACGATTTTCACTTTTCAAATCGCGTAAACATGTCCACTCTTATAGAAACCAGGGTCGGTATCATTGTCTTGTAACACATATTGTGGGTGAGGATGTGCTTTCAGATAGTCGCATAAGCGTTTGAAATCCTATATGGCTAATCACCATATCTATGTCAGTCATCGAGGAATGAAGCCCCCATGTCGATACAGCTCCTAACACATTACCGCCATCAAGACGGCCAGGGAATGCCTATCTTTTTAGCAGTCTCCTGCAGGTAGATGCATATCAAGCAGTCTCAACTGTGCTTTTCTGAAAGGGCCAGAACTGTCTCGGGTTATATTCATGTCGGAGACTTTCTTGCGTCTCTCCTGTGTTGAATGTTTCAGTGTTTTCCTTTAATATCACTTGTTGCAAAGATAATAAAAGATTATGACTTCACCTTCTGTCTTTATAAAAACTTTTACATAGACTTCATTTTTAAAACAGATATATTCTTCTTTGCTGTGCTATTTAAAACATTTAGTTTATTTCTGTCTGTATCGTACTTTGCCATTAGTTGAATTGGTGCTGACTCCTCTGCACAAATAGTGCTCAGTCTCTGCACCACTGTGTATCCGCACCACAAGTGCGAGATGGTGACGTGGAATCACTCATCAAGATTCCTTGCGATAAATTCGTATTATGTTGACTGAGTGATTTCATTTTATCGTAGCAATCCATAAATCTAATTTCCTGTCATTCCTCGTCATCTATAACGTATTGTTAATTTCTTGTATTACAATAAGATATGAGAATTGTTAAAAATGACAGCAACTTGAAAATAGAGCTTTTTCTTGTTTTTATGTAACATATCTTCGTTCTTGGGAATACCTATCATTCCAAAATGTGTGCCTGTTTTTCATATTTTCCTACTTAACTTATATAGCTTTTGTTTCGTTTTTGAAGTGTAAGCATTATCAATGTTTACCAACATTATGCAGCGTAGAATCTAGCTAAAAATCCAAATGTCTGATTAACAATGTAATCAAAGCACTTGGATTTATCGAAAATTTTACATGGCTTAGTGCTGCTAATCTGTCAAGCTCGGAAAAATCTGACTTGAAAAAGCATCATTTAAAAAGAGAATATCTCTGTTTTGAAGGGTTTGGTACATCATAAAAGTTTTTTTCATACTGAATTTTGAATAACATACGCATCCCTATCTCATGGTTAATCAATATTTGACCAATCTGTATTATCATCAGAGTCTTCAGTCCTCAAAGAGTATCTGTGGTTTGCTCTCTGCGTGATCACCCTGATCAGAGACGTCAACCAATAGAGACTCAATCTCTAACTGAAACTTTGTAGCAAGTGGCTGAATATAAGTTTTTCATTTCTACTTACTAGTTATCTTCTTTTCCATTAATAATACACAAGCCAGTTGGAACAGAGTATGTCACGAGTTTCTGCCAGACTTTACAACGGTTCTTGTAATGTTCTGTCCTGCAGCATTGTATATCTTCAGCTCAGTGTCCTTTTATTAGCTGTTGCTATAATGGTGTTATAAAGCCGTTGCTGATAGCTAATGCAGGTTCGTTAGCGATGTCTGTAATGCCAGTTGTTTCAGCGTTGTTCTCATTGAAACTGATATTGAACATGCTGAACATCTTAGCACTACAGCAGAGCCGCTGAACTCATAAGCTGCACCGGAATTTGTAGAGGTAGAGAACTTCCTTTACGAAGGTTGCGCAATGCAGACGAACTTATTGTAAGAGAAGTAAAATACATTTTGGCTTATCAGCTTTGTTCATACGTAAACCTGAATAGGTATGGTAACTCTTGAGCTGTTGCGCCATTACTACATTGTTAATCTATTCCATCCTCAATGAATTTATCATTTGATGCTGTCTTTTCCAATGAGAGCAGCCTTCTCACGTACAGTGAAAGAGGATGTTGTTTGAAGCATTTGCACGGTCGTACCATGTAAGACCTATTTAGCTCAGTTGCAGCGTTGAGCTTCTCGAACTGGAGCAGTTGCCTGATAGTCTGTTCCTGATTCTGTGGAGTACTGGTATAGTTCAAACCATTCTCCTTCATCTCACCAACTGTAAACTCAAAGAAACCACCATTGTCATCCTTATGGTCACCATTAGTGTCAACAGTGAGTTTGAATGGAAGTACGATAGAAGCATAAGTGTCAGCACCATAACCGATCTGTAGAGTCATCTTACGCTCGTGGGTAGCAAACTTGTCGTCAGCCAACTTGATATCGTATGGTGCAAAGAATGGATTCTTATCATGCAGCTTGAACTCTCACTGGTGATGTAAAAGTCCGATGTGCTTCCTTCCTTTTGCAACAGCAACGTTGTTAGCTGTAGCCTGTGCAGCAGAACGATAAGGGAGGGTAAACGATAGCATTTTTGCCGCGTCACGGAATGTATTCATGCTCACGATACCTGTTGAAGCATCGATTTGTACTACCAATTACACTGAACAACTGAGAGTTGTCTCATGCAGAGAACCTGGTCAAGTGATGTAGGTGCGTTAGTTCCACCAAGTGCAGCAGTCATTGCATTCTATCTGGCTTAGTGTTAGATAGCCATAGCTGTTACCTGCTTCGGTGTCAGAAAGCCAGCGGCTGTTGTGTAATCTCGCACCATACATAGCCTCCTCATTGTCCTGATCTGTGTCAGTCTTATAGTAGTTGGTCTTGTCGTAGATTTTAACCCACTCAACCTTCTGGGTGTCATTTCGCCATGAATCAACTTGATGGTTGTAGTGAAGTAAGCGAGAGTCCTGTGCTGTTCCTTTATGCGGTTGCGCAGTGTGCCTGGCGAGGTCTCACATCCTATTTGTATGAAGAGGTGGGGCGTCTTTGCAACGTTCCATTGCTACGATGGGAGTTCTCTGCATTGAAGTTTACCGCCCTGTGCACTATGCACAGCGTCACTAAATGAGTGTCTCTTACGAGATGTCAATCCTCGCCTTTGTGTTTCTCTTGCGGTCAGAAGCTCTGCAGAGTTGTTGAGATGGATGGATTGATCCCCTGCCACCTTAGCATCAGTTTTATCTAAGTAACTAGAGTTTGGATCACCAATCACTTGCATACGAAATCTTTTGCCGTTTACAGGAGTATAAGCAGAACCTACGAAAGCTGACGAGCCTTACCACTCAGTGTGCGTGCGGATCGATAAGTCTCCGTCAGCTTAAAAGAGTGACTTCAAGTTTCGAGATGTAAACATGCACCCGTGCTGGTGTGAAAGAGCGCTGCGAGCCTGTATATTCAAAGAAGGTCACGCCATCTTAAAGTCGACAGCATTTGTAAAGGTGACGAGTCATACCTCACCCTGCTCACCTGACAGACGATATCGGCGAGTACTGATACTGTTGTTCAATGGCTCCCATCTTTCACATCTACATTTACTAAAGGCTGTACCAGTTGTGTTTTGCAATCTCAGAGCTTAACAGCATCGTTGTTACGACCATCAATGGTAATAGAGACCATTTGACGCGATGGAGTAACAGACACTTCCCACGAATGGAAACAGTTTTTCCAGTACTTGTCATACACACCTTTATAGTGTAGGGCTTGTGCGAAATTGCACTGCTTGCACCGGCAGACTCACGCTCCGTAGAAAGTTGACGAGTTATAGTGAGAAGAACGACCTGCGTCCATAACCCTGCATGTGGTAGTATCTTGTTCTATAGACTGAGTTATAAAGGTTTCCCTTCACTGTCCAGTACCAGTTTCACTACGCGCATATGTTTATTTGTCGTCGTTGTGGCGTAATAAGTACCAGTTGTTACATTTACTACCCACTTAGATTAAGGTAATAGTGTTTACTAGACGCATCTTTAGGTGTGAACCATAGCCTTCAGGAATCCTGCTCCATATGTCATGGCTGACGGCAGCCTCCGTATAAGATAATATGTGCCATTACGGAGGTTAGATATTTAGTTTAGCTATTTCCCTTAATCTGAGCCTTTTTGTTCCGCATAATTCTCATTCTTACACTAATGAGAGAGTTAAAAAGTGCTTTCAGTGATTCCGATAACCAGCGGAACGACCTTTGTAGACTCCGTCATTATAGTCGTACCAAGCACTTTTGTAGGGCTTTGCGATGTAGTAAATGCACTTTTCAAAGCGTTTCCAAGAGCCTTTCTCCCGTCGTTCTGAATGGCGAGATACTCTCAGTAGGACTACATCTTTCTTCTTCCATGTTTCCATTATCAGCAGCAGACTCATGGAAGAGCTTTGCATGGCCTCCATTTGCTTAATATTTCATCAGGTGCACAAGCTAAGAACGATACCACCCTTTGTTGCACTTTTAATCTCTCCAACTCAATTCTCCCAGGTTTTCGAAGCCATTTTTCAACTGGTATCGTATTGGTTTCAGAAATATTTGGAAGGAGTCATAGAGACAGTAAACTCTACGTCTGGGGCATGTTCTACCTCAATAGATTCTATATTCAGAGCATAGCAAGAGTATTACCACTGTTATCATGATCATGCCAATAGAGACGAGAATACTAAGAGACTAGAATCAAAGGCTGGTCGTTCCATCACCTCGATGTAGCGTTACATGGGTTTTTGACGTCCCATCTGCATCATGTGCAATTTCTTAAGTAGAGTGCCTATCCACGGCTTTGCTGATCCCTTTATCTCTGTGGCTGCTGTATGCATAGGCTTCTGTAATCTCACCAAAATGCCAAGGAGTATACTGTCCCCATGTAAGCAATTGTCTTGCTATACTCACAGGAAGCATCTCCATAAAGAGCTTTATCAGATATACCATGAGTCGCCTGTCCCATAACTTGCTTTTCAGCTTGTTAATCTTAATCATGATGTGCTTTTGTGATTACGGAAACCCATAGAGGCTGTCAGCTAAAGCTGCATAAAATTTAATCTACCAGCAATGCTGTACTTATCCGATTAACTCTTTCTCATAGAGACGCAGATGTTACCGAACGTTTGCACGCATCATACCAGCAGAAAAGGTTGGCGTGCGTCGGTTGTAGTCGTAAAGTGAGTGGCGCCTGATTGTGAATAAACATGAGAGCATATGCCACTACGAGGATCCTGCACTCTTGAATTTACTCTCCAGATCCTACAGAGTAATAATGTTGCCTGTTTCTGGGCCTAATAGTAACCTTTACAGTAGCCTTACTATCTGTTTGTGCTAGGTTCCAATATTACATAATAGTAATAGCCAAATTCGGCTATAAAACAGAAAGCCCTCTTCAGGAGAAAAGAGTTTTTCGTTTCATCAAATAATTACGTTATTTATAAGGTAAAAATTACTTAACAATATAGTCGTTGACACTATAGCCATCATAATAACTGCATAAATGCACGTATTAATTTGTTTTCAATACGAATAATCGCAATTTTATTTACTTCTTCAATAACTAGCTCTTCGATTAGCTTATATATACATTAACTGTTAATAAATAGAAAGTATTGGGATTATTCTTTTCTACACGTCTATGAGACGTAAAACGCCATGAGTTTGGATTTTTCTTTCACAAATCTATAGTTTTCTATGAGATCACTTTGTAATGTTGGCTTATAAAAGAGTTTTATGAGTGGTATGAGATTTTGGTTTGCTTTCAAATTGAGAAGAAACCGCGTAAATATACTTAGGTTAAAGCGTATGTGAATAAGAAGTTTAATAAGAGGTGTTATAGTTTGCTTTCTTTGATTTTCAGACCTTTTAAAGATTTTGCCTGTAAAAATTATAAAATTAGTATTACGATGTAAAGGGAGTTGTGAAGTATACAGAGAGTTTATACGATAGTTTTGTAATTTGCTTATTGAGACTCCTTATCATATAGGAAAGTTGTATTTTGGGTTTCATTAGTTTGGGCGATGCTACTATATCTTTGCGGAGGTAATTAGGTGCTTACTTGGTGCTGTTGGTGTGCAGTTGCAACGCCCTCCGCACGAGTGGGTAGTTTTATGCCACTTTAATGGGTGTTTGCCCTCGCCACCATGATGCGGGTAATTACACTAATTAGAAAACGATAAGTGAGGTTGTAACTTATGAGTATCTAAAACGCTGAGAAAGTTACTCTTATATAGGAAATGTTGGGTGGGCAGCTTGCAGATTTATTGGATGGTCAGAAGAAACTACTCGAGTTTAGCTTGTTGTGAAGGCTAGAGATAGTGTGGGTGGGTACTCAGTGCGCGCCACCTTGGAAGTTATGGAGTGGTGCAGATGTCCTTAGTTGTCTGCACTTTACCACCTTGGATGTTGCTTTTCTTTTCTTATCCGCTATATCAAGCCCAGGCGAAGGAAGGAGGTAAATGCCGCTATAGGTTGTTTTGGCCTACTCCTCTGGCTGGTGCATTCCTTTCGTTATCATTGCGCAGCTACTCTTTTGGTTGGTTGTGGAACTTTGAGGGCCAGATCTCAAACCAAGATAACGTTGAGAGACGAGTAAGTATCAGGTAGCGATTCTTAATGCACTATTTGCAACACAGATGGATAAGATACAGATATGGAACACTGTGGTCCATTTCTATCATGAAGTCTATTTCCAGTGAGACTCCATGAGTGTTGAGTACATGCAATTTAAAAGCACAGCAGCTACTTCAGAGACTTCGTAGCATGAAAAGAAATAAGTAGCCGTGGGAAAGGTCTCTTTACCATTCCAAAGTATGTAGGATTTGGCTTTTTCCAAAGAAAAGCGTTATAGTTGCATGCTAAATGGGTTCACCGCAGTCAAAGGTGGGAAAGAAGGAATAATATCTTCCCTTTCTACACCTGTGAAAAATACTTTACGAGAAAGAGCTTTATATAGCAGAAGACGAAATAACCTCTTTTAGATCAAGACATACTCTCGAGGAGATAAGAAATAGCGTATCACTTAGAGATGCAAAGCTAATGGAGAAACACTCAAGGGAAAACATGCCAAGGACTCTTTTGGGGCACATTGAACAATGGCACAGCAGCAGTGGAATAATGTCATTGGAATATTTCGCATCTACTCCACGCCGACTGGATTGAGCAGGAATCTTCGCTATTTTACAGCGAGTGCAGGAGCATTACGGGAAAGTGGTTTACTGCAGCACTTGCCAATATGGGACGTCCAACGGATAGTGAGTTATAACTCTGTCTTTTGGTTTTGAGTGCTGCAATGGGACTGCGGTTTTCATATACAGCCTCTTCACCTCCAGCCTTTGAGTTGCAGCTTTCTTTCATCATGCAGGGCTTATCAGTCTATATCTCGTTTCGTCTTTTCTTTGCATCGGCTGTGGCTTTTCTCCTCAGTACGAGTACGGCTCCTGTCAGCTTATATACTATATGATGCCGTTTAAAGAGACTGCTCTGCGTGTCACCCTGCCTTTTTATCTCCGTGTGGTAGGAATTATCTTACCCAACAAAGGGTTATGCTTATTGGAGCTTGAAGCTTGGCAGCTTAAGTGCTTTATATCAGTGCTGAGTCTGTGGCGTTTCTTTGTCATTCCTTGGCGTCCCTCTTTTCGCAGTACTTTACCCTATAAAGAAGATGTTTCCCTTTAGTTATGAGTTCTTGTGACGACAATTGTCAAATACAATCAGTCAGAGATAAAGCTTCTAACGCTATCTTCAATTCGTTTATATTCTGCACGGAGGTTGGGAGCTTCTCTCAAGCCTTCAGAGTGGGATGCAATGGCAAAGACACCTTTGCTGTCTGGAACGGTGTCAGGTGGTAGCGCAGACCCGTGCTTGTCGAGGTGAATAAAGAGACCCAGAAAGGCAGGTGAGATGCTGACTCCGTAAGATGCTTCGTTTACGGCATGCGTTTAGTCTTTTCCTGCTATGTTTGGATTGGCGAGTGATATCACTTTGAGTTTATCATTCCTTCTTATATCAGATAAATGGATAGAGATGTGTTCCTTTTGCCACGAATTCTCTGTATTAAGCGGTGCTTTTTACCATTCTACGATGCATCAGAATCTATCCTTAGTCGTGGTACACAGTCTCTTGTTTACCTGCGGGTGGCGATCGCTGATCATTTGCACAGATGGTCTTTGTTGTTGGATTTTGCTATCAGAGGAGTTGTGTTTAGTGAGGTGCTGTATACTATTGTAAGCCATCTATGGCATCTTCGTATGACAGTTCTTTGCTGCAGAGGACAGGTTTGCACCTTTTGATGTACTGAAGGGATGCATCAGTCGTGCCTTTTAGCTTCAGTAGCGGCTAATGGTGGTTGTTTAGTTTTTGCAGCCTCTTTCATTCCTCAACCTCCTCTTGCTCACCAGTTACTGGGGAATTCTCTTTTGGCGAAACTCTCACTTTTACTTTCCTAATTATAGAATGGACAGGGTCCACGGAAGTACTCGTGGAGTGTAGAATTATCTACATCGACGTAAAGCAATAGAGGAAAGGAGTGCTTGGAAGATAAAGGAATGGTTGTAAATTTGCATAAAGAAGATGAGACCCATTTGCTTCAAGGCGTAATGCCTGTGTCGCCTCAGGTTGGTTCCACATATCCTACTATAGAGCTGTATAGGCGAGGGTGATTGATGATCTCCTACAAAGTGACAGGACCGAGAAACGAGTGTGTGTGGCAACTTCGTGAGAGGTGATGACGCGTGAGGCCATACCTTTCGCAATCTTTTCTGCTAACGCCGAGTGGGGTGAATACATGTCAGCACGCCATCAGAATGAAAGCATGATCCCTGGCGAACAGACATTGAACATCTGGTGCCCCTCTCTTGGCAAAGGTGCTCATTTTGAGACATAACTATGCTACCTATCTACGTGCCAGAGCATCGGTGGAACTTCCTATTGTGTCTTCTGAGTTGGTAACCTTGGGAACCAGGACATCAGCGAGAGGTCAAGAAGGTCGCCCATGATTGGTGATAATGCCGAAAATAATGACTGGAGCTGACCGTCTTTAGGTAAAATTCGTATCAGTAATAATGTCTTACCGATAGGAGCGAGACGGTCGTCTTTAAGGATGTACCTGGTGGTTTGCACAGTATGGTTGGTAACCCTGCAGAATCGACAAAACCTTAATAAATTCAAGTCGATAATAGCATGGCAAAGTGGAATATCCAAAGATAACAGTTGTAACGCCTTCTATAATCAAGGACAGTTCACTTTACAGAGCAACCTTTGAATCGATCGGTCATCGGACAGCAGTACTAACTTGGAGTATATTGTTTGTGGTGGGTGGATCTTACCGAGTGAGAACCGTGGAAATATTGAGAAAGTACGCTGATGAAAAAGATTACATGAGTGAGTGTGGTAGGAAAGATAATGGACAAAGTGACGCCATCAATAAGAGGGAATGACAAAGAGGCTACTGGTGACATTTGTTTGGACTGGAGAAATAGCGATGATGTAGTTTGTTGCAGGAACCTTACTTACTGTAGCAAGGAATTCTTTCACTTTGACCAGCCTGAGTACGACTGCATAATGGCTATACGAAGATCGAGATTGGCAAAGGAAGGGAAAGATTATTAACTTGCACGCATATCGTAATGAGATCATTTCTTTTTCGTCGTGGCTGTTATAATATCTCCACAACCAGGAATGTTTTGGAAAGCTAGCAGATTTTTCCCGATAAAATCGGCTATCTTGGTAGAATCTTTTTCGTACGAGATGGATGTGGGAATGGCTCATTAGGGTGTCAAGCAGGGCTCAATATGGACACGATCAATCGTAATTTGGGTGCAATTCGTGTTACCCAGAGACCAAAACTGGCACAAGGAAGAAGACAATTTGGGAGCAGCAGTACGGATGCACGCCCGTGCGATGTATCTTGGAAAATATTTGCCAGAAAAGGTAAGGTCGAGTGTTATCGTCCTTTCTTCAAGTCCTACGAGATGCTATGACGAGTTTGATATAGTTTCCGTAGTGCCATAGGAAATGGCAGTATTAACAGTGACCCTATTACAACTTATAAAGAGAATCTTTAACGACATCTTCCCTGTAATAAGCAGGACAGTGAAAACGAGCACGACTTCCCTAAGGCGCAAAGGTTGTTTTGTTTTGTTTAGTGCAGAGGACTTTCAATGTACGTAGGGCAACAAAGCCTCAGATAACATATAAGAATGATGAGGCTGGTTGTAAACTATTAAAGACAAGCGTCAAAGCTGCAATAAAAGTCTGCTCCTATGAGTATAATCTCTTGTTTGATACGTTTAAACAGATAACCTATTGCTAATGGGATGATGAACAACCAATGTACATGATATAAACTTCAGTAATTACCGAGCGCCAGGAATGATATGGAGCGCAATGTCTACGTAGCCGACCGAGCCATGTACATAATTGTAGGAATTTAATCTCCTTTCACGGGACGACTGATTCGCCTAGAGCAGTATGATTACTGGCAGCTATATAATTAGTAGCACAACTATACCTGACGATGATTGGGCGTGACTTGTGCTGTCCAGCCACGTGTGTACAGGTAGGTATGCAGCTCTCACCGAAGAGATTCTCTACGACTGCGTCAGTTCGTGTAGACTTGATAAGGTCGTCTCCATTCAAAGAATCTATTGTTGGCTACTTTGCGTATCCCGGTACGTTTCAGCGAACTCATGTTGCATACTCGCCACCAGCTAGCGACTGCGTGCTCTTCGGTTTCTTTCATTTTGCCTTTGCTTGTGCGCTGCAGCATGGTTCAGCGAGACGCCTGCTGTTGATAGCCGTGCGAATAATGCTACAGTGGCCGGATAAAGCTAATGAAGCGCTTTTATCAAAGTTTTCTTACAGTGACGACAAATCAATAGCCAATCGATGCGATATTCGTAAAGGTTTATGCCTGCTGCAAGAATGACAAGGCATTGTTTGCTCTCTCGTGCTCCATTTTCATCCCGACAATGCTCTTCCAGCGGTATAAATGTCATAGATTCGGAAGAATAGTGTGACGAGATAAAGATGGTCACTAGCAGCACTGCTGGGCAGGGATGAAGGCAGAAAGAAGAAGACCGTTAGTATTACGGCGTCTTTTCTTCTTAATTCTTGACTGCACAAAGATGGAGTAGATGAAAAGACAGCTATAAGTGGCAGAAACAGAGTACATTGACTGAGCTTCGAGTAGATATGGCATTGGCTACCTGTGAGAGATTCATTAGCCAGTGATTGAGGATGAGAAGGATAGAAAAAGGGTTGGTGCGATGGTGACGATGGGGCTGATAATAAATTTTCCATCTCATCATTGTCATCATGGGAGAAAGGTTGTCGAGGCGAGACAGTGTATAATGGTCGAGGAATAATCCAAAAACTAGATTTACACCTCCTCTGGTAGCAGGAAGCCATAGTTACAGGCTCTCATAAGGCGCAGTTGGTGCCAAGAAAGCTAAGAATGCTCAGGCACAGTCGTCTTTCCACCACGTTTTATCGCAAGATGCTTTCCGCGATCAACTTTACACACTGAGTTAAGTAGATACGTTGGCAATTAATCACTCCGTTGTAAAGCCAAAGGAAAGATCGTGATCACCTAATAGCTGACTTTTTGATGACAGTGTCTATGCCAAGTCCTGTCCTTGGTCATCCATAAGCTATTGGGATGGTAGAAAGCCCAGCCTGATGCCATGATATAAAGCCTCTGCTAGTGCCAAAACCAGAATGAGATGCAGTGTTATATCCACCACCAGAGCCGCAAAGCATTTGGAAGAAAGCGTTTCAGCCAGTAGAATCCACCGACGAGCGAGCTGACAATCGCAGTGAGCTACTATCGCATAGTTTATAATTCCAGGTGTACTGCGACAGCTGGTCTGTCCCAGCAACGTCTTTCAGCAGACTTTGTGGTGCAACTGACGACCGATTCGCGAAAGGTTCTACTACAGTCGTGGAACGGACGCGTCGAACCGATCTAGCGCAAGCTTTTGACCTTTGCATGGTCTGCCTAGTGTGATTTCTACCCAAAGCATTACATCGTTTTTCAAATTCTTCACTCCTAGGATCCTTTTTGTTTCTTTTACTTTTTCATACTTTGCTGAGTAACTTAGCCTTTTGATCTCTAAAGGTAGATTGCGCTTTACTGTCAGATACCAATCAACAAAGATCATGCGAAGGATTACACAATCATGATGGTACCCATGTAAAGAACTTTTCGAGTTTGATAAATAGCCCAGCAAGATACGTCTTTTACTGAGTAAATTAGCCCTATACCGCAGTGAAAAAGGTCAGGATAAATGACATGCGAGCGCCAATGAATTCTCTGCTCATCATACTTTACCCTGACAAATATCACAGAGCTCATCAGAGAAACATCATTGATACGTCATGGTGGTGCCATCGATGGTGACAGGATATGTCGAAAGGAGAAAGAGGAGTGGGTTAGGAGGTTGCTGTCAGACTGTCTCAGTCCCATGACTGAAAGTACGATGCACACTACCCGCATGAGAGGCTGAGAGTCAGATGCATGTGATAGCCATGAAGTGCTGACAAGTTATATCCAAAAATATCCTATGAGCCAGTGAGACTATTCAATTTAAAGTGGGATAAAGGGAAGGTGAGACCTCGCCAGATGGCAGTCATGGGGTGTTCTGCCCATCCCACAGAATGGTTATCCATGACGAGTTACTTCACTTAGCCCTGACATGCGGAGATTCTTGGTAAAGATGCTCCACTCGCCATGTGCGCCCATTTGTATGGACGTGGTGATGGCACATGATGTGATATCTGTTGCGATAGTAGGAGAGACTGGCACGCATGGTGAGGAAACCAACCAAGCGTTCCTCTTTGCCATCACCTTGATCTCATTGCTGCATTGGGTGGCTGATTATATCCTGCATAAAGGCTGCAAATTAAAAGCCAAGATGACATGGAGATAAGAGGAAAGAACTCATTTTGTGCATGTTAGCACTCTGTCTTCTATTCCAGATGTTTCGCGTAGATATGCTGCGATGTTTGAGGTGAGGAGCTTAATAAGGAACAAAAAGCCTCACTTCTTATGTGAAAAGCGTACTAAAAGGAGTTGGTTGGTGCACAGATAGCGAACATGAGGTCAATGCTATCTGTTTGCTGAAGCCTAACCAAAGGAAGAGTTTGGAGACCACTCTGCAAAGATCGTGTGCTGAGACCAGAATCACGACTCCTCATTTTGTCAATTGACTTTACATGGAAGGTGTAACGTGTGGAGCAATACCTGAGTTGACTCTAGGCTAAGCAGGTAACCAGTAGTGTTTGCGATGGGGGCTGTAGCCTGCATAATAACGGTAAATGCTCATGCTATATTGTATGGCTGCAGCGATGATCCAACGATGATCGAGCGATACGAGTTTCACCGAGCACCTGTCACTGTCACCTCATTCTTAGCATCTCGTCTACTTATTTCTGGAAAGGTTTGCGTAAGACGCTGCCTCTGCAAAGTCAAGTAACTCTTTATCCTTTAGCACACTGTCACAGGCTAACAAGTCATAGGCTACGCGAGTGCTGGGTAAAAGTGCCAATGGGCGGTTACACTTCTCTTGCATCCATGTGGCAGTTTTGGTAGTAAATCTACCTGCCAAGGTAATTCTCTTTTCTGTCTGATCTAGGTTCTCAGATTTTATCTCTTATCATCAGAGTTCCATCGAGAGAACCCAGTTGCTCTGCCTCTATGCACACAGTGATGATAAGGCCTACTGTACATGTTTTGTTCTTCTAATAACCTTCCTTACTTTTCTTCTCCAGCCTTGGAGTCAGAGCAGAAGTGTTTGTTCTGCCTGTGCAAAGCGTATACAGAGGGTGATTTGGGAAATCGTCAATTTCTTTATCCCTTTGAAAAGGGAGATATCTTCTGTTTTGCTTTCTCGATGAGGTGAGTGGGGTTTTCAGCCAAGATTAGTATCAGGTGAAAAGAGTAGAGACGAACATCTGCCTGCTTCCCTGTAGAAGCGGATAAATTCTATGAGGTATCCTTAGTAGTCAATGTCCATCGAAATCGAGGCATATCTCTTTCATTTCTTATTGGATATTTCTTAGAGTACATAGATCATGACCGAGAGGCTGAGACCAGAGGGCTAAGACAATCAGTTGCATAGAAACGATCAGTACGCACATCACCTTCGAACGGGTCGCCTCTTTAGCTCAACTACTGATATCTGGATATCGTCATGGCAGCCCTAAGGTACGAAAATACTTGTCAGATGAGGTAATCTGTGAGAAATTCTGAGATCGTCTCTGGGCTCGCAGGTAGCCACATGATACTAACATACAGGAGGTAACACTCCGCTGTTATCGTGATAGCCCTGATTGAGTGAAGGTGATGTTATAACGTCGTGTTTTGGCGTTGCATTCCCGTCTCAGTCATTCCTCACTACGTCATCCGGCGTTTTGACAAAACGTCTAAAAAGAGCATGAGGAGGAAGGTCATGGGCACTATCCACTTACTCAGTTGCTTATATTCGTAGCAGCATCCTCCGGCAAGAATGCAGAAGTACGATCAGAGGCAACGATACACGTCGGTGATGGCATGTGCTGCCAGAGGCAGCGAGGCAATGTTTAATAGCGAGTAAAGATTACGCTGGCTTTCTGTCTCTGGTTGGTGAGCACGGTAACCAAAAGGTCCAAATCATCAGGAAGATGAACATCCATTTCCCATCGATTGAGGCCTCCCATCCCAATACCTCACGGCTCCAGGTGCACATTGGGCGGTTTCGTTTACTGGGATGTTGGCGATCATCAGTTTGATATCTACGATGTCATTAAGACCAGTAGATTGATGACGCTGAAAGGCTAAACCGCTATAGCGTTGTAATCAGACCTGCGTAAATGGCATCCCAATGTAGTAATGCTCTCGCCGAGAATAGCGGAAGAACAATGGGGTATCCACTGATGTAGGCGAGATTAACAATATGAGGGTTTCTCATTTATCCTCTCTATGGTGCTGTAGCTGTTCGAGTAACGTATCCTTACAGCCATGCAAAATCAGCGTGATGCATGCAGTTGTCTACGATGACAGTACATGCAATGATTAATCTGTTTTATCACACAATCTAATACAAAATTAGCCGTGAGATCAGATACGCGCAAACTTAATGCACCAAAGCTGAACTTACGTGCTGTGTATGCGCTCTGGCGTTCTGCAGGATACGCGGTTTAGAAGAAGGAAATATCGTTGTAATTGTAAAGATACTAGAGCATTCTTTTCGAGGAAGAGTAGGAACTGTCGTGCTTCTCTTGCTCGAGAAAATGCTACCTGCAGCCTCATTATGAACATTAGCCAAATCATCCAGATAGATGCGCTTACATCCATTATGTCCTTTCGATTTCACCCTGTCTGCAATGTGATCGCAGAAGAGAAGATTGGGATACGGCTCGAAGATCTCTGATCTGAGATGTGACTGGATGGTCATTGCTACAGAGTCACCACATAATCATCAGCACCGGCAACCATCGATAAATAGGATGCTTGATGATGAAGTTCATATAAAATGGACTCACCAGATGAGAGACAGATGATGGCGGGTGTATATACCGGAATGTTGGTTCATCGCGCCATTAGCATAAGAAGTCCAAGGTTGTTGTTATATCACCGGTAAGTGTTAGATCGATGATACTCTGTGCGCCGCTCTGTCCTACGATTAGGACAGAGATAATCTGGGATATAGTAGAGACAGCTATGATGTAGACCATGCGGGAGTACGTGCGTAAAGACATCGGAGATAGTCAAGTGAGGCGTCTTGCTAGAGAGGCCAAGACCCATACCGCTCAGGAGAATATCTACGCCAGAGTCCCATTCTTCTTAATCCAGAGAGCATCCTCTCATGTAGACTAACGAAGGGATGACTGAAAGGCATTCTCCAGCAATTCATACGCGCAGCGTTTGTACGTCAATTCAGTGTCTTTTATCGTCATTTTGCTGCAGTAGAGCCCTTAACTTTTATGTTTGTAGCTGGTTTAGGACTTAGATCTTGCTTAAGCATGATTCGAACAGCATGCAGGACAGGTGGCGCAGTGTATTAATAGCTAGAAAGCCCTGTCAGTGGTCTCCACCTTTGGAAATGGATATGATATCTTTCTTGTGATGATGGCATACGAGGAGGGCTGCTGAGATACTCCCGACCCAAGATCGAAAACACCCGTAGCCCAGGGGAGTTTTCAGTCAATAGTTGTCTCCGCGACTTGCTCTAACTTCACGAGATGTGATGGAAGCGATGCAGATAGCAAGGGCACAAAAATACCATGTTAGATAACTGAAACTCCATCAATACAATGCACATGACACCGTGGGATGGGGCACAAGGTTCAGCTGGCTGCTACTCATGGACGTGCATATCTTGCACCATGAAAGTAGACGCCACCGGATAGCAGCATGCTCCAATAAAGTTATATCTCCAGCGGTTCAAAGCGACCACCCTTCTGGGTCACGCTATCTGGATAACAGAAAGCGCCGGACAATCAATGTAACATTTCCACGTCCAATGGCGACGATAAAGAACAATCGTAAACGAGTGTATAGCAGATCATTGGTCCAAAAGAACCCAATTTAATGGTCCCTGTGATAATGATGTCGTCCAGGATGGAGTAAGAGAGGTTTGATAAAAGGTACATTTGCCGTGGAGATTGTGTCCATCACGCTTATGGCCAATGCTGCGATGGTGATAGCGTCAGCCATCGTACAAAGCAACGACGACAATCATCATGCGGAAGAGCAGCCAGTGGTACTTGAGTGGAAACCGAGAGCGACGGAGTTTCCTTTCGGCTTGCGCATATTCTCTGTACCAAGACTATTATGGCTAGAGCGCTTTTCGTCTTCATTTGTCAGTCCATAAGCGTGACAGGAAAGAGGACTCGGTTACTCCATAATCTCAAAGAAAAGAAAAGATGTGGAGATAATAATTCAGCCCATGGAACCTGCTGGCACCTGATAAAGTCCATCAACATTACGTTGCAGAGTATTGCATTCGTTTCTCTCTCACCGTAGTGCCCAACCAGTGGCAGCAGATTATGCAGGAAGGTGCCAGCTGATGCTTAGTCCCGCAATGCGTCATTCCGTCAAGTAGTAAGTTTTCTTCCTATCCTTTCGCCGGATGAGGATGGATGGATGTTTGCTTCCTTTAGAGACCTAAAGATCTTGTCAGACATGTTGTATATCACCCATAATCCTAATATTCTTCGAGAATCACTAAAAGTGAGTGTATGGCGCAGAAGCTTTCGCATCTGGGTTGGGTGTTTACCTCCTCTTCAGGGTGATTCCTGAAAATTCGATTAATATCGTAATCGTTATAGTATTCTTGGTCGATTTTTCTTGTGTGGACTCGAATGCCACTCAACATGATAATCTTAAGTATGAATACCAGATAAAGTAGCATGTGGGGCAGGGCATCCGTCATAAAAGCATCGGTTCTTAGCACCGGTGTTTCTTTGAAAATATTAGGATGTTTAGCAGCATACTTGTGAGCAGAAAATCCAGAAAGGAATTTCAAATTCATAGTGCGCCAAGTCATAGTCAATGGCAGCGGTATTTACGGCAGATGAAACCGCGATTCCCTCACTTAGCATTCTTCACCATGGTCAGGCATATAGATAATGTCTTTTATCCTCAAAACGACTGATGATGGCATCAACAATGGAGTATTATATAGTACGGCATTATCGTAATCGGCTAACATCTCTCGTTGTTTGCCATCAAGATCGGCGTTTCTTAACATAATCATCAGCTTTGAGTGACGTCGGTCGCTTGGAAGCATTGTTTATATTGTATGCTGTCCGAGCAGATGGAAGGCCAGTAGAGGTTATGATTGGTATTGTGTTGTTTCAGTTTTGTCGTAATCAGGCAAACCGATCAAATCGATATATTGCGTGTTTCGTGAATCGAACATTTACCTCTGAAAGTTCTGGGTGATTAAGGAGAACCCTAAGTCCTTTTTCCACAGCCTGCTTCGCCTTTGGTGGGCAAGTTGGTGATGAAGGTTTTTGTGATAGCCTGCCTTTCAGGTGTTGAAGGGAAAAGTGGGTAATCACACCACTCGCCTTTGGTACCAACGTGTAGAAATACGTTTTTTAAACACGAAGCTGGTTAGGTCACGGTGCTACGACATCGTAAATGGTATGAGCAAACCTGACTTCACGTTTAATACGAGGGTGGTTGGCATGGAAATAGCCATATTGTTGTGAATGGAGCTTTCCATGGCTTTCTCCGGTAAATGAGGATGATATTTGGCGATTTGAAGGAGCAACTATCTACCTTTCATCTTGTCTTTTGCTTCGATGAGACGTTCAACTTGTTGCGATGCTAACTCGTTGGAAAATACTGAAAGCAAGGCGGTAAAATTAAAAATAAAATTGTGCGCAATCGTCTGTTTGTCAACTCGTGTTTCAACAGGTGATGATCCCAAAGAGAACAACTGAACCATTTCTTTCTTGTGGCGGTTCGTGCCCAACCAAGAAATACGAGACAAATACCAAGAATGTGGTGACTATGGTTAATTATTTGGTTCGCCATAGCAACCTTAGCTAATAATAGGTGGCAGTTTATCTTCCTTCCAAATGTTGTAAGGATATGAAAGTATAACAAACATTAGTAATCCTACATGAAGATAAGGTCAAACTAAAATAACTACTAAAAACTCCCTTGCCTCACGTTTTGTCAGTTTCTCCAACAAGTAGGGCATTGATTCAACGCCATTGGAACTTTACCCAACAGAAAGGTCGATGAGCTCGTGCTGTCAGGCGATGATAGCAAAAAAGCACGAATCCATCGACGAACGCTGGAGAATCAGCGTGAGAATGATGCAGATAATGTAGGTCGAGAAACAACTCTAACAGGTTACTATATACCATGTATTGGGTTGTTTGTAGGTAATTCTGCATACGATACTAATACCGATAAGGTACATAAAAATGCCAGACGTTGTCCTTAATGGTGATACTTATTCGTGAGTTGACTGTGTTATACATTCATGTGTTATTTACTTGCAAAGTTAACACTGAATCATTCAAGCTTAGACGTAAATAATCTATTAAACAATCATTCATTCATTCTTGCTCTGAAATACTATTAATGTTATCTGAATGATTCTTTGGTGGTTGTGTTCTCCAATGTTGAATCTATTTAATAAGTGTAACGATAAGTGTTTATTCTCAATATCCATTCAATTGATATATGTTGATATTCAGTGGATATGATTTTATATAATTATAACAGAACAGTTGATATAAGTTAATTGATTAATAGGTCATATAATCTAAAAGAACTAAATATTCTAATATATTGGGGTTGGTCTGGTTTTCCTTGTGTCTCTGGGTCATCATCATAATTATCATTCTTCCTCATTTTGTCACCAACAGTAGTTCTTCTCGATAAGTTTGCAAAAACTGCCATATTTCAGTTTATAAAGTCTCTTCATGAACCAGTGGTGTTATTAATATCAGTTGATGGATATGTTTCCTCAGGTGCCGGGTTATGATTCTGTTTAATAATGGTAAATATATATTTTATATAATATACTCTGTTCTTATAATTCTAACGGAACTAATTTAAGTTAGACTATTTCATAATCTCCAGGTTCTCTGCATCTCAGCCTCTGATCCTGTCAGTTTTAATTCCATTCTCATTATTTGGGTGTTAATTCTTTTCTTCGTTATTCAATCAGTTCCTGCTCAGGCAGTCAACTCAGGAATCTCTTTGAGACCATCATTTTCTAATCTGTTTTAATTATTTCTTGGATTTGTTGCATCCAGGAGGCTGGATGTATAAACCAATCATGGTTCTAGATGCCTGAAATTTTATTAATTCTCTGTCTTTCAGTTCAAACGGACTATTCTTCTCAGGTACAGTCGAAAGACTTCTATGATTCCTTCATTGTTTCTTATAGTATATATTATATATATTGATTTTTATAATGATCTGGTGTGGATCTTTTCGAAAGCAAGATACTCGATCTAACATAATTAATTACAGATAAAGTTATGGATAGTGTGGCAGTTAATCTATTCTTTTTCATGCGTGTTGGCGTGTCCATGGCCAAGGTATTGCTATGGACGGTGAAGTTGTTGGCATTTCATTGGAATTGTTATTTCATGCCTGTTATTACATGTGAGGTTGAGACAATGCGCTCCTCGTGCGATGATTGATACGCCGTATGAACTAAGAGTATAAACCATTGCTTTAAAGGGTGCGCATGGCCTTCAGGCTGATGTGGTTGTTGAGAATACTTACAAGGGTATCTTGATTGTGGTCCTGTCTGTTATTTCTTCGGAAATGGCGCAGAAGTGTATGGAGATTATCAATCATCCTAATGCACTTAATCAAGATACTCCTTGTATTCTCGTCAACCACATCATACAGACCGCATACTAAAAGCACGATCATATACCGCGAGAATAAACTTCCATACGGCGCGCAATCATCGGCACGAGGCGCATTGTTCTCAACCTCCTCATGACTGTAATGAACGGCACAGTCAACAGCTCCAATATGAGCTGCCAACAACTTCACTCTCATGTAGCAAATACCTTTTGCCATGGATTGCGCCAACACGCAATTCAGTGTACGAACCAGGATACTACAACACCGCAAATGTGCTTGACCATTCTCTTATAAAGGCAAACCTCATCTACAAATGTTCTAACTTTTCTCATGCTTAGGTCGACATCTTGCTTTTCAATACAAGTTCATCCTGACTAACTGTGAGCACACATTTGTACTCATGTCAATGTTTAATATACAAGACATAAAATCAATTATGTTCTAAACCTTGTACAAATATACTCTTTTTATTCCACATTTTTTGTAAAAAAATAACATGAAAGCTCATGATACTATCAATGACAGGCTATGCCTTCAAAACCGTTATAACTACAAGGAAAAGAAAATCAACGTTGAGACAATCATAATAGTGATCTTTCGAGCCTCTCAGCGCATCACTCTCTAGAAAAGTAAGTCCGCCGTTTGTACTTGCAAAAGCTAAACAGGAAGGTTGACTTCTTTATGAGTTTGAAAAAATTACCCATGACGCTACCCATAAATGCTGCACTTGTGAGGTGTTATAAACAAATTAAGTCTATCTCGTCATCTGGTATTCCATTACAAGATTGGTTAAAATGCTTCTCCGTCTTCCTGACGTAACAACTAAAGACTGAGATTGAAGTCTTGGACGAAGAAGAATGGGAATAGCACAACAGATATCAACAGAAGCGCTTGAAAAACTTATTGAATTCCGCAAGCGGGAAGGAGCTTGTGTGCAGAAGAAGTTTGATGAGAAAGGTTGACAACATGTTGCTTCTTAGAAGTATCGAACCGAAAAAATATGTATAGATGAAAAAATCGATGATCAACTGAGTTGACCTGTTAAAATCATATTGGAACATTATTCCGATGTCGACATCAACAACAGCGACTGCTGGTGATGCGGGCGGTCGTGGTGGCAACTGGAACATCGCGGAAGATGGTCAGTGTACAGCAGGTTCAGGCAACAGCTTCGGATGCTGGTTATCGTCGTTGGAGGGACGGGCTGAACAGACAGGGCAATTCTGGGCGTGCTGGTCCGTGCGGAAGAGGCCTGACGGTGTTTCAAGAAACAAATGCTGAGACGGAAGGCCGATATGGCTAACGTATGTGCATGGGCTCTTTTCGTGGGGCCTGCAGGCGCAGCCAGGCGTGTGACGCGGAGAGATGGGGACGTCATTCCTGGAAACCGTTATCGTACGAATGACTGCTGCCAAACCAGCTATCAAAATGCAAAATAACGGGCGCATCCCAAAATGAGGCTGCTGACGCAGGCTGGTGGTCTGTGATCGACGGCGTTCATGATATATTTCTGCTGCTGCTTATCGCAGACGTGATTGACGCCCGTCCTGGCGAGCGTGACCGTGACCAAGCTGGGTGCTACCGTCTGGGTTTCTGTCGTGGAATTCTCAATCGAAATACTCAAATCGACAAAGCAGTGGGCAAAATGAGCAACGGTCTGAGCTGCTGTTGCCGGCGGCTGGGCTGCGGGAGGACGCTGTCTGTTCCACGGTTCTTTCCGTTGGTGCGTCTCGGAGATCAGGCAGCCGGTGCGGGCTGGCCACAATCGTCAGTGGTGCGGGCCCCGGAGGTGCAGTTTCGGCTGGTGGTGCATCGCCCGTTAACCTGAAGCCGGGGCTGTCTTCCGCTTTCTCCTGGGCGGTGGGAGGAAGATTGCGGTCGGTTCAGTAATTTGTGTTCGACCTGTTTGTAGGCTCTGGTGAAAACCGGTCGGCTGGGCAGGGCGTTATCGCTGATGTTGATGGTGGCTGGCATCGAGGACCCATGGTCATTGCTGGCGCCTTTCGCAACCTCCGTCGACAAGGGCCCGCCAGACGTGGGCTTTCATTGCTTACGAACCGCAACAAGCGTCGTCTTTTAAGGCCAGAAACGGCTGGCGATGGGGTCGACGGGCTATCGTCAATGTTTGTTTTCAGAAACCAATATTCAGGTGTGAAAACGTTTAGAGGTTCCCCAGCCTCGGAGGTTCAACCTGGGGCAGAATGAGCATTACTGTAGCTGTAGTTATTTACCGATGTTAGAGACTCTGGGGGTGCAGCCACTGCAAGCAATACCTCCAGTAATCAGGCTGGCATGCAACCACCCTCTTCCGGAGAGGGTCGAGAAAATGAGGACTTCCATCAGTGTCATGGTGGTTCTTCAGCCCAATCATGGCGGGCATGACCGCGCGAACTGCGAGAAGAAAAACTTGATTTGAGGTTTGGTTATTCCCTCAAAATCCGTTGGACGGCTCCGGCGGCTTTGTGACCACTAAAAGCAGATGGTGCGTGAGGCTGTTCCTGATCAGGCTGGGCTAATTCAGCTTCCAGGCTGCTGCAGATTTTACCGCTACAGCATCTCGGGCATGACGCAACCCTCGTTTCGCCTTCTTGTTGGAGGCGGTGGGCGCGCCGATAGTAACATGCGAAGGCAGCGCGCAGGTCTGAAACGTTATCACGACGGTCGAGAACAGGCCTCAAACTATGCCTGCAGGCATGGTTCGCCTCGACTCCACTCATGTTGGTAACGCCGATATCCATTTCAGCTCAAATT